>Ga0115006_10000098_pt1 | contig 41192 bp, 49 predicted proteins | sample ArcOceMetagenome_3_FD_88943 | JGI IMG/M metagenome (GOLD analysis project Ga0115006, IMG submission 88943) | Marine eukaryotic phytoplankton communities from Arctic Ocean - Arctic Ocean- Svalbard ARC20M Metagenome | ecosystem: Environmental > Aquatic > Marine > Oceanic | place: Arctic Ocean...
TTCTACGACAACACCAAAGCCAAGCAGATGTTGGGGTTTGCCCCCCAACATAGTTGGCGCGATGTCCTAAAAGGATGATGGGTTAAAACCCATCCTACGCTTCAGATATCTGTACCAGCAGCGCCGTGAGCGGGGCAACCTGTTCGCAGGCCTTTAATATCGCGCGGCCCAAATCGGCAGGCTGCCCAATGTCCTTGGACGCGATGCAGCCTTTCATCCGTAGCAAATGCGCAGCTGGATGATCTGCCGGATAGGCCGCTGGTACGCGCTTGAGCGCTGGTTCACGCAGCTTAAATCCGTCGGCCTCAATACCGTCCACAATCCCGATAATCCGTTTCGCATCAAGGTCCACAAACTTGCGCCAGTCCTCCAACACCGGCTTGTCAAACCCCATCATGCCGGACCCAACTGTCACATAATCCACGCCGACCCCAAAGAAGAACACAGGGTTCTGCCGCCCGACACCGTCCAGCGTCCACATCATATGCAGATGCGTCTTATATGGGGTCTTATCTTTGGAAAACCGCACGTCCCGATGTGGGCGAAACAGCTTGGGCTTCACAGGCGCATCGACAAGGTCTGAAATTGCAGGCGCCAGATCATCCATCAGCGCCAAAGCCGCGGGTTTGAGCACATCATCATAGGCCCCGCGATGCGCGTCCCACCATACCTTAGCGTTATTGGCCGCAAGGTCTTTATAAAACGCTTGCGAGACTTGGATCAGGTTTTTGGACATGGGGTTCTTTCGCATGGCTAGACGGGGAAGCGGATCGGCCCTAAGCCTAGAACGATGGAACACACCGCACAAACCTATTCTGAACACCGCCGCGCCATTTGGATGCTTGGCGGCCCGTTGATCGCATCGCAAGTGGCGCAATTTTTGATCCATATGACAGATACAATCATGCTTGGCTGGTATGATGTGACGGCGCTCGCGGCAGTGACTCTCGGGTCAACAATGTATTTCGTGACCTTCATTGTTGGCGCTGGATTTGCCTTTGCAGTGACTCCCATGGTGGCCGCCGCAGCCGAGGCCGACGACGAGGCCCAAGTCCGTCGCGTCACGCGCATGGGACTGTGGCTGTCGATTGCCTACGGGCTGCTGTTTACGCTGCCATTCATGTGGTCGGAACAGATACTTCTGGCCATTGGTCAAGACGCGGTGGTCGCCGCTATGGCACATGATTATCTGGTTATTGCTGCATGGCAAATGGTGCCCGCACTCATGGCGATGACGCTGAAATCCTATCTGGCAGCGTTGGAGTATACGGCAATTATTCTGTGGGCGACCCTTGGGACCGCTTTGATGAATGTGGTCGTCAACTATGCATTGATTTTCGGGAACTTCGGGGCGCCTGAAATGGGCATCCAAGGGGCGGCAATCGCATCGCTTTTTGTAACATTCGCCACGGTGGTGATCCTTGTCCTATACGGGCTGCGCAAACTGCCGCAGTACAAGCTACTGCAAAACGTCTGGAAACCCGACGGCGAGATCTTGCGCCGCGTCTTTCAGCTTGGCTGGCCCATCGGGCTGACGTCATTGGCCGAAGGCGGGCTGTTCACCGCAAGCGCGATTATGATGGGCTGGATCGGCCCGATTGAACTGGCAGCCCACGGGATCGCCATTCAACTTGCCAGCCTGACGTTCATGGTCCACCTCGGGTTTTCGCAAGCGGCCACCATACGTGCGGGTCGCGCGTTAGGGCGCGGCGACGAAATAAACCTGCGGCGTGGGGCAAAAATGGCCATTGGCATGTCGACGGTGTTTGCTATCGCGACCATGGCGGTGTTCTTGTTGATCCCCGAACCACTTATCGCGGTGTTCATCGACCCAAACGAACCTGAAAAAGCCGCGCTGCTGCGCATCGGTATCTCGCTTTTGGCGATGGCGGGGCTGTTCCAAGTCGTGGATGCGGTGCAAGTTCTGGCACTTGGTCTTTTGCGTGGCGTGCAAGACACGGCTGTGCCGATGGTCATTGCAACAATCAGCTATTGGGTGGTGGGCTTGCCGGTCAGCTATTTGCTGGCGTTCACGCTTGGCATGGGTGGCGTTGGCATCTGGCTGGGGCTGGTTGTTGGGCTGTCAGTGGCCGCCGTGCTGATGATGTGGCGGTTCTGGCGTCGGTCTGTGTTTTTGACCAAACGACGCGACTAGCCGTTCTCAGCCGCGTGCTGCTTCATCAAACGATCGGCTTTCTTGCGCACAAGCACAGATCGTAAGTCGTGCATTGCCAGTAATAACGCATCTGTAACGTCGTCCAATTGGGCCTCGGATGCCTTGGACTGCACCCACTGCGTCGTGACATTCATATAGTCCACAGCGCGGTGAATATCGTCGATATCACGTTGGGCAAGCAATGCGACGCGCTTGTCCAGCCAGTCTTGAATGACGGCAATATCTTCAACCGTAAGCGCATGCTCGCCATGCGGCTTCACAACGCCTTTGTTGACGTTTACAAGTGCAATCTGGTCCATCTCAATGCGGCGCTGACGGTTCTCGGTATCAACCCGAAACACAGCAGCCCCATTTTCACGGATGCGAAAGTAATAATCTGGTAACTCAGCGCCCATGTCGCCCCTTGTTTGGGTGGACCCTAGCAAAGACAATCGCTTAGGTCAGCCCCTCACAGAACGTTATGATACGGTTGCAGGCCTCGGCCAATGCGTCGTTTGAAGTCGCATAACTGACGCGGAAATTTGGGGACAAGCCGAAGGCCGCGCCAAACACCACGGCGACGCCGGTTTCTTCCAGTAATGCAGTGGCGAAAACCTCGTCGTCCTCAATAACCGTGCCCGCAGGGGACGTTTTGCCAATACAGCCCGCAATCGATGGATACACGTAAAACGCACCTTCGGGTTTCGGGCAGATGATCCCAGGCGCTTTGTTGAGCAGACCAACTACAAGATCACGGCGGGTGACGAACAAATCGTTGTTGGGGGCCAGAAACTCTTGGGTCCCGTTCAAGGCCTCCACGGCGGCCCACTGGCTGATCGAACTTGGGTTTGACGTGGATTGGGACTGGACCTTGCGGATCGCTTTGATCAGCATTTCAGGACCAGCAGCATAGCCGATACGCCAGCCCGTCATGGCATAGGCCTTGGACACACCGTTCATCGTTAGCGTGCGGTCATACAGGGCCGGTTCCACTTGGGCCGGCGTGCAGAATTTAAAATCGCCGTAAGCCAGATGCTCGTACATATCATCGGTCAAAATCCAAACGTCAGGATACCGGACTAATACGTCGGTCAACGCCTTCAGTTCATCCCACGAATACCCAGCGCCCGTGGGGTTGGACGGTGAATTGAACAAGAACCACTTTGTCTTGGGGGTGATTGCGGCCTCTAGCTGATCGGCGGAAATCTTATAGCCTTGGGTCATGTCACCAGCAACGAACACAGGCTCGCCGCCGCCTAGCAAAACCATATCAGGGTAGCTGACCCAATAAGGGGCAGGGATGATAACCTCATCGCCTGCATTCAGGGTGGCTATGAACGCGTTGTACAATACCTGCTTGCCGCCAGTGCCCACGGTAACTTGGGTAGGGCTATAGGTCAGGTCATTGTCGCGCTTAAATTTGGCGCAAATCGCTTGCTTCAGCTCAGGGATACCATCCACGGCTGTGTATTTCGTTAGACCTGCTGTAATGGCGGCGACGCCTGCATCTTTGATATTCTGAGGCGTATCAAAATCAGGCTCGCCCGCACCAAGACCAATAACATCTCGGCCAGCGGCCTTTAGCTCAGCGGCTTTGGTGGTCACGGCGATCGTTGGGGACGGTTTTACGCGGCTGAGTGTCGCAGACAGAAAGGTCATATTTGTCATCCGGTGGCAATTTTTCACTAAGCATGACATAGGATGTTGCGCGGCACTGACGCAAGCAAGAAGGACGACAATATGACGACTTCCATGGGTGACCAAGGCTGGTTCAGCGAAGAAGCAGCAACTTTCGGTGACAGACTTGCAGGCGCGCGCGAAGCAGCGGGGCATAGCCAAGCGACATTGGCCAAGCAGTTGGGGGTGAAAACCATCACCATGCAAGCTTGGGAAAATGACCTTAAAGAACCGCGGGCAAACCGGTTGACGATGCTGTCTGGTATGCTGGGCGTATCACTGGTGTGGCTGATGACTGGCGAAGGCGAAGGGCCCGAAGAGCCTACAACGCTGCAAACCGACGACGCGGACATTGCCGTGATCTTGGGGCAAATGCGCAAGCTACGGACCGAAATGACGAAAGCAGCACAAGACATGGGACGACTTGAAAAACAGTTACGTCTAATTTTGAGGAGCTGATCATGGTTGAAACACGCGATGTGATGATCAAACGCATGCGGATGCGGTCGATGCGGCGGGGGATCAAAGAAATGGACCTGATCCTGTCGGATTTTTCTGGGCGCAAATTGGACGGAATGGATGACGCAGGGCTTGCGCATTATGACCAACTTTTGGCCGAGAATGATCATGACTTGTATGCGTGGGTTGGTGGAACAGTACTTGCACCCGCTGAATACGTGGACTTAATCGCGCAAATTGGGGCAGGGGCGACAGGGCTAACCAAGCCGTCGGTAAATTAAAACAGTTTTGACTTAACCGAATTTTCGTAAATCTGGTTCAAACCTATCTTCGAGCAGTAATTGTCGGAGATATGGAAATATGAGCATTCACAGTAATGTCGGACCGGGAGACGAAACCGGTGGGACCGCGCACGCAGTGGCCTTTATGAACAGTTATCTAGATTCGTTGACCCTTGTGGAACCGCTTCACCGGCTGTTACTGGACGTGATCAAAGATGAATTTGAACGGCTGGGGATGCTTGAAATAAACGCTGTGCAAGCGTTGCTTTTGTTCAACGTGGGCGACAATGAGGTGACCGCCGGAGAGCTGAAAACACGGGGCTACTATCAAGGGTCCAACGTAAGCTACAATTTGAAAAAGCTGGTCGATACGGGGTTTATGCACCACCAGAGATCCGAAATCGACCGCCGATCAGTGCGGGTTAGCCTGACACCAAAAGGGCGCGATGTACGCAAAGTCGTCAGTCAACTATTCGCGACACACGCGGCTGGGTTGATGGGCAAAGGTGTGCTTGATCACAAAGGTATCGACGACATCACCATGGCGTTACGGCGGGTGGAACGGTACTGGACTGAACAAATTCGGTATATCTATTAACGGGGCTTGATCCAAAGGGGCCGCTGCCGCGGCATGTTAAATATTGGCAAGCTTTGCGTGATCGTCCGGTTATCTGGTGCAGCACCTATCGCGATGGACTGTAATTCGCGCAGCAGCTTTCGCTCCATTGCGTTTGCGTAGTCGTCAAAGCCCAAGGCAACCTCGACGAATGCATCTGGTCCCCGCACGACGTATTCGCTAAAATACGATGACAACTCTTTGGTGTTGGCAGATCCAATGACCAATGCGTTGATTGTGATATTGGCGGCGACGGCAGGCGGGGCGACATCTTGTGGCCGAGGTCCTGTGTTCGCCAGACCGTCCGCTGACAGATCAACGGTTTGTTTCCAGCAATGTTGTCGGCTGACAAGAAGATCACTGGCGAATGACATGGCAGACCCAATTGCAGTTGTTGGATCACCTGCAATCCGTGGTGAATTGCGCAACGTGTTCGCCACGGCGGCAAGCGTGGCGCGATCTGCAACAGTGGTCCACGGCAAAATGACGATTTGATGCGATGGGCCGCTCCATTCAAACACGGCGATATCTATTGGTGCCGCATGATGGCGCAGGAATACCTCTGTCACAGCAGGCAAAAGTAGCGCAGTTGCAAGCCCACTTCGCTGAAGCTGATATTCCGCGGCGTCCACAGACCCCGATACATCCAGGCCCAAAACAAGCGCTTGCCTGCAAGCTGCGTCAACGCTGCTGGCCCAGAGCGCACATATCATAGTGACCCATTTCATCCCTTGGGCAAGCGGGTTTGAGGCGACGCGCCGATAATCATCGCAGTCAGTTCACGCAACAATTTGCGGCGCATCGCCGCTGCATAATCGTCAAATCCTTTGGCGATCTCAACGAACGCACCCGGGCCACGGATTACTTGGTTCCTGAAAAATGGGATCAAGTCAGTTTCGCCTTCAAAATCAGCGCCGTTCACGACCAACCCATTGACCGTGACACCGTCAAACGGAAATGCGGAATAGGCGTCAATCGGGCCAAACCCGTCGTTGTTCACACCGTCGCCCGCCATATCAATCGTCTGGGTCAGGCAGTTTGGTGCACGCGTCAACTCTGTCGCGGCATATCCAAGCGCATAGCCCATGGCCGTTGGAAAATCATTGTGCAGCCGCTCGCTCGTGGCGATGTCTTGGGCCACATCAAAAAGCGCGCTGGGCGTGTCGACCACCGTCCAATCCACAAGCACCTGCTGATTATACCGACCCGACCATTCAAAAACGTAGACGGCAACCGGATCAGAACTGATGAAAAATGCGGCTTCCACATCTGGATCAAGCAATGCGCTGGCCAAACCTGCACGCTGCAATTGATCCTCGGAGGCATCAACGGATGACGACACATCAATCGCGAGCACCAATGCGAGGCGACATGCGTCAACTGGACCTGCCCAAATCAACCCGATCACCGCCAACAAGGATGGGTATTTTACCAATGACCCGTATTTTGCATGCTCGCCCATGGTTCAGCAGACGCAAGATTGTCGCCTTCTTGCAGTAACTCAACCGAGATATTGTCAGGGGATCGAACAAACGCCATATGCCCGTCACGCGGTGGGCGGTTAATGACCACGCCGTTGTCCATCAGTTTTTGGCATAACGCGTAAATATCGGTTGTGCGGTATGCAAGGTGGCCAAAATGGCGGCTGTCGGATGGCAATTCATCGTCGCCATCCCAATTGTAAGTGAGCTCAATAGGGCAATCCTCCTGATCAGGAGCCGCCATGAAAATCAAACTGAAACGCCCACCTTCGCTATCGATACGGCGGGTTTCCTTGAGCCCAAGCAATTCAAAAAACGTCACCGTCTTTTCAAGGTCTTTGACACGAACCATCGTGTGTAGATACGTAAGGGTCATTCATTCGCTCCTATTTGCTAAACAAAAGGTAGCACGCCTTGATATAAGGGCAACTTCAGAATGACGACCGCAGATCGAATCCCAGACTGCTGTAATCACGGTCAAACAGATCAACGTTGCTCTGGTCGCGCTTTATCTGAGCGTTCAAGACAGGGCGAGAACCATAAAACTCCCAATCAGCAAATTCTACGGACATATTCAGCGCAATTGATATATCCGCGCGCGGTTCTGATCGTAAAAATCGAGTCGCAAAAAAATCGCGCGTTTTGGCATTTATGCCAAACCCAAAACGCATCCCTGCGACACTTCTGGCAGTCTGCGCATTGGGTGCATATTGGCGGGCGCGCCGAAGCCAAACTTGGGCGCGACTATCTTGCTTAAGCTGCGAGTGCGCGAGGGCGACTAGTCGGGCAGCCGCGAACTTTTGAACGCCCCTTGTCTGCGCATAATAAGCAGCGCGCGCAAAGCGGGTAGCGCCCAAAAAATCGCCTAATGCGATTGCCGCTTCTGCGCGCAATATCAGTGCTGCAGTGTCATTCGACTTACGCTGCAACAGCGCGTCCGCATCATTTGCGTTAAAGTCACTGAAATCGATGTTGACGGCAATGTCACCAGTAGTAAATTCTAGGCCGATCCGATTTTGATATATACGGACGCCGGCATATTCACCTTCGAAATAGGCCTGCCTAGCAATTGGCAAAGTAACGCCACCATTGCGTTCATAAATGAAGCCGCCAAAGCCGTATTCAGCGTACCCACCCGTACGCACAATCGCAAACGCGATGCGTGGCTCTCCATTAACCAAGTTATCACTGACGCCAATTATCGCGCGGTATGGGCCGTTTTGGTCAATTGGATCGCCATCCAACGCGTCATAGGCAATATCGACGGCGGCATAGACCACATATCACTGAGAATTCTCGCCCAGCGTCCCCACAACAGAGTCGCGCTCATAAAGGTTCTCTGCATCAAACCCGAGGTTATCGATCGTAAATTCATCATCCAAAGAGTTATAAGTCACGCTGGTAACAAGCCCGCTACCGGCCCCATCGCGCGGTTCAAAACGAAAGATCGAATTCGCCGCTACCGGAGACGTTGTTCCATCAGGCAATGTCGTGCCAACATCCAACGTACAAGTATCTTCCGCAGCCTCTTCGGTCGTGGTTCCCGTAGTCTCAACGGCTATAGCGCCAATTGTCGTGTCCGTTGTCCCAAAATCAAAAGGGATGAGGGTCACTACAGGCCGTCAGAAGCAAAAATGCAGAAATAGATGTAATTATGCGAAACATATCAAAGGGCCTGTCGGTTAACTGTAATTGTATAGATCATCTGGCGAGGGGGGTGTGAAGTCAGTGATGAACCCCAAAACCACCCGCATTCTTTCTAAATATTGCGTCTTTCTCACACAAACCCGCATGTAAGAGTAGCCCCGCGCGCAACACAATATATAGTAGCCCACGACTCATATCCACCAAGGAGCATCCCATGCCGCTGAGCCCCGAACAGCAAGCCGAAGTCGACGTCCAGCGGTCAAACCCGCAACCCACCCTGCGCGCCACTGCGCCGGGCATGGAAAAACACCTGTATACTGCGCACGATGTTCTCGACCACGGGTTCATTCGGGTCATCGATTATATGGGCGACGATGCTGCAATCTGCCAAGCCGCCCGCGTGTCCTACGGCAAAGGCACCAAATCCGTGCAAAACGACGAAGGGCTGATCCGCTACCTCATGCGCCACTGGCATTCGACTCCATTCGAGATGTGCGAGATCAAACTGCACGTCAAACTGCCCGTCTTTGTGGCACGCCAATGGATCCGCCACCGGACAGCCAACGTCAACGAATACTCTGCCCGCTATTCCATTCTGGACCGCGAATTCTACATTCCCGAACCCTCCCAATTGGCCGCACAATCTGTGATCAATAACCAAGGTAGAGGTGAGGCCTTAACAGGTGATGAAGCCGCCCGCGTCCTTGAAATCCTCAAAGGCGACGCCGCCCAAACCTACGACCACTACGCTGAAATGATTGGGAAAACCGATGAAAACGGCGATGCCAAACAAGGCCTTGCCCGTGAACTTGCCCGCATGAACCTGCCCGCAAACATCTACACACAGTGGTATTGGAAGGTCGACCTGCACAACCTGTTTCACTTCCTGCGCCTGCGCGCCGACACCCACGCACAATACGAAATCCGCGTTTACGCCGACGCAATCTGCAAAGTCGTCGCCGACTGGGTGCCCGCCGCCTACGGGGCTTTCGAGGACTACCGCCTTGGCGGAGCTACCCTATCAGGCAAAGCCCTCGACTGCCTGCGCCGCATGTTAAAAGGCGAAGAGGTTACGCAAGAGACATCAGGCATGAGCAAGGGTGAATGGCGCGAATTTAAGGAGGCCGTTGGTTGAGTGGTGCGTATCTCCGACGACGCAATTAAATTCTTAGTCAGCCTAGTTACGGGAAACTCTTAACAAGCAGCTTATGGGAGTGGCGCTCAACTCGCGGATTTATTTAATTCACTAAGTGCTAATGAATTGTATGGGAAAGGTTTTCCATCCCGACATGTTTTCGTAAGAGAAAAGATTCTTGAGTGGAACGGATCTGTCAAATTAAGGCCCCTAATTGAGTGCGCTGTGATAGGTGCCGAAGATGAGTATAAATCTGAGGATTTAGCATTTCAGCTCAACCGAAAAATTGCCCCATCAGGTTTCAAACTGAAGAAGGAATCCGAACAGGGTTTCTGGCATAATGGTGCATATATTGAAGGACCAATCTATTTCAGTTTGACTGAAAAATCCGGTCAGGTTGGTGTGGTTCCTACCTATTTACTAACCGAATCTTCGATGAATGAGAGTTTGAATAAGGCGCGTGATAGACTCGAGCGAGGAGATTTTTCAGGCTCAATTTCAATATGCTACACATTGATTGAAGAATTCTTAAAGCTAAAGCTAATGGATTTCCCAAAATGCGTTAATGAGAATGAAGGCGATATCAAAAAACTATACCGAATTTATGCAAAGAAAAGTGGACTGGAAGCATCTGCAGAAACACCAGACCCACTAAAATCTTTGCTAAGTGGTCTAACTACACTTGTAGGCGGATTCTACGAAGTGGCGAACAAGGTGGGAGACAGGCATCAAAAGAAATTTTCGCCTAGTTCCCATCATGCAAGGCTAGTCCTCACTTTCACTTTCACTCTCACTCTCACTCTCGCTTTTTGCGAATTTATTATTGAATCGAAAGAGAGACAGCCAAAGAACTGATCTGTGTCTACGCTCCTCTTGCCCAGCTCCGCTGGGCAGCGCCCGGACCTCCCCCATGGGGAGGGCGCTTCGCACCCTAGCGCTACGCATTAATCAAATGATGCACTTCGCACCCCCTGTGCTGCGTGCGTTCACTGCTCAAACTGTCCTCGACAGTTTGCAAGACGGGCCTCGCCCCTCCCACATAAAAATCATGGGAAAACGGTGTGAAATCTCCCCTGACGCTGGGGAAGGCGCGCGTTTACACAGGCCCTCAAGCAATAACTGAGGGATGAAAATGTATAATTCAACCACCCAAACAACGCCAAAGCCCGTTCGCGCAGCGGCCCTCGTACCTTCCGACGCGGGCAATCCGTTGTTCCCGTTGACCCCGTCGCAGGTGCGTGACTTACTGGGCTTATCTTTAGCAGCCCGAAAGCACCACCCAATGATCCTCTACGGCATCTCAACCTGTCCCGACTGCAACCGCGCCCACAAGACATTCAACGAGGCCGGCATCGACATCACATTCCGCGACGTGCGCGCGGAACCGATGTCCGAACAAGAATGGGAAGCGCTCTTGGCCGAATTTGGCGACAACCTCGTTGACCGCAAATCCCAGACCTTCCGCAATCTCAACGCATGGATGCGCGAAAGCGAAGCCGACGCCCAATTGGCCGACACACCCGCCCTCATGGCGCGCCCCGTCATCACCGATGGCACCCGCTACACGCTTGGATGGAACGACGACGCCAAATCTGCGTGGCTGTAAAACGGCTTATACGAAACTTACACGCCTTTTGGGGGCTCATCATGCCCGCGCAGCAACAAATTTCGCAAACGGCGAAGACCACAATGGGGATCAAAATGCGATTTTTCGGCCTGAAATCATGCGACACCTGCCGCAAGGCGCAAAATCAAATCATCGCTACAAATCAATTACTTACGGTAATAGATGTCCGTGCAGATGGTGTGTCTGACGCCGATCTAGCAGAAATTATTTCGCATTTCGGCAACAAAGCCATCAACCGCGCCTCCACCACATGGCGCGGACTTTCAGACACCGAAAAACAAGGCGATCCGGCCACATTACTATCCGTTAATCCCACCCTAATGAAGCGCCCTGTGATCGACAAAAATGGCGTATGGACCATCGGTTGGAAACCCGACGTCGCGGCCCAAGTCCTTGATACTTAGCCCAAACAAGCCTACGTAAACCAAGAATTAAGAAGAAATAAATGCGCAACGCAGCAATGGTCCTCGGCCTCATCGCAGGCCTCATGGGCAACTTTGTCAGCCTTTTTGGTTTCGGATATTCCGAACTCGCCGCCGCTCGCCCCGAAGTAAATCAACTTTTCAGCCTAGAAAACCCAAGCCTAGTCCGCTTTGCAAGTTTTGTCGGCCCACTTCTCGCCATCGCCGGCGGCGCCATGACAAAGTCCCGCGCCCTATGGGGCGGAGCACTGACGGTTCTGGCTGCACTGCTGTTTTACACAGCATTTGGGCTCAACGTCGCCACCATGTTCACCATCGGCTTTGCCGCGTTGGGTGGTTTATTGGGCGTTGCCGCCAGAAAACCGGACGAACCTAAGGCGCATTTCTAAAGAATCGGTCCAGCGCCAACGGGCCTGCCCCTTTGAAAACCAAGATCAGCAGCGCCAATATCCAAAACGCGCGCTGATCCGTGATCAATTCGCCGGATGCGCGGTTGAACCATCCACCCAAATCCGCGCGGTGGCCAAACAAGTCGATAAGCGATTGTATCAGGATAAATCCGATCATTGCGATGGCTGACAGCCGCGTCAAAAGCCCCACAACGATCAGCAGTGGCAAGACGAACTTGGAGATTGTTCCGCCGGTCACAACAGCCCAGTGAAAGACGCTGAGCTGTGAGGTGTCATAGCCTGTTGCCTCAAACACCTTTGGAAAAATCTGTGCATAAGCCTCTGATCTTGGGGTCAAAAAACCAAAGAACCCGTCACCCAGCTTGGTTAAACCGGAGTTCCAAAAATACAGCAGCAGCACACCTGCAAACGTCAGGCGCGACAGGGTCGGCATGAGGGCGTCGCCAATCGGGTCAAGCTGGTCGGTCAGACGACGGTAGAATGCAAACATGCGGTGGCCTTTCAATTGAGGGACGTCACGGCGCTTTGGCCCAATAGTAGGCCAAGCGTTGTGCCAAGGTCGAGATCGTTCCCCGCCGTCGACATGGCAACGCCCAAAGGATCACCCTTATCTAAGGCGGTGATGCAGGTGGCGCTGGCGGGGGAAATCAGGTGTTGGATCGGGTCAAACGCTGGGCGGGTAATGACCAAGCATTCAGGTTGCATCGCAGCCTTTGGGGCGTCCGAAACGATGTTTGCACGGTAGATGCTAAAGATCGGATATTGGGATACAATTACCGTTGTGGTTGGGGCCAAAATCAGCCGCGCACCCATCAGTTTTTCAGGTGCGAGCGCACCGAGTGTGGCAGCACCAATCGGGTCCGTATCACCTGCGTGATAGGCGTGACGCATGGCAAGTTCTAACGTGGCCATGTCAGGCAGATAGGGCAGGGATTTGGCAGGTTCAAAGCGGCGCAAAAACTTGGGCATCATATCGCCGTAGAACATCATCAACGGCGATGTGGGCGGAAGTTTTCGCAGGTAAAATCCTGCCATTGCACGGAAAAATTTGTCACCGACAAGCATGCGGATCACAGGAAATGCAGATTCAAGCGCGTCAGATAGACTTACATCGACGTTGTTGCGGTAGACGTTGAACCGCTAGGTTGCTTGGCTGCCATCAGGGTTCATAAGGCCTCTAGGGGCAGGCAACATTGGATCGAAAATACCGTTGCGAAATTCGGTTTATGATACCGTCATACCAGTACCAGTGCGCCTTCAGCGCGGATAAGTTCGGCAGACAAAACATCCCATTCTGGCACATCATTGTCCCATTCGATCAGCAACGGCTTGGGGCCGGATTTCGCCAGTGTGTAATCTAGCAGTGCCCAGACTGGATCTACCACCGCTTTGCCGTGACTGTCGATCAGCAGGGGTGCGCCTGTTTCGTCTTGGTCCCCGTCGTGTCCGCCAAGGTGCATTTCGCCAACAGCGTGCAATGGGAAGGTATCAATTTAGGCTTGCGGCGATGTATTCAGGTTTGTGGCGCTCACAAACACGTTGTTAACGTCAAGCAACAGACCACAGCCTGTGCGGTGGGCAATCTGGGCAAGGAATTATGTCTCGTCCATGTCGGATTCAGCAAAGGCCAAATAGCTGGACGGGTTTTCGAGCAACATTTGACGCCCGAGCGTGTCTTGGACTTGATCAATATGGCTAGCGACACGGGCCACAGTTGCAGCATTGTAGGGCATGGGCAGTAGATTGTTCAAGAAATGGCTGTCATGGGTCGACCATGCCAATTTTCAGAAAAACTAGCCGGATTAAGCCAGTCAACGAGGTGCTTGAGGCGGGCAAGGTGATCCGCATCAAGGTTACCTTCCCCACCAATCGAAAGCCCTACGCCGTGCACTGAAATGGGGAATTGTTCGGCCAAATGGCGCAATTGCGCAATCTGGCGACCACCATCACCCATATAGTTTTACGCGTGGATTTCGAGCCAGCCAAGTGGCCCCAGATTTTGGGTGATATCCATGTAATGCTGGGCTTTATACCCAACGCCAACACGAGAGGGGAGCATGTGGGGGTGGGTCGCATCAAGCATGGAGATCACCGAAAGTTTGAGAGTAGGATGGTGCGGTAAGGTGGACATATGCCCACCCTACCATCATTTTGCTTACGCAGGAATGTCGCGCTCAAGAGCAGTCAATGAACCGGAACGCTCTGGCATGTCGCCCATTGCTTTGATCATTGTGGCTTCACATGTGCCTTCTGGAACCAAGGACCAAGCGTTGCCTTGATAATCAACAGTGGATGTACAAGCGCAAGTTGTGCTTGGGCCAGCCGCACAGTCGTTTGCACCAGCAAGCGATACGCCAAAGCACTTTTCTTCGCCAGCCGCTACGGCGTTTGTTGCAATACCAGCAACCGCAGTTGCAACGGCGGATGCCAGAACGATTGTTTTTGAGAGGTTGGACATGAGTAGTTTTCTTATAGATCGTTGGTTAAATCACACGAACGCTTGGTTGCGTTGTGCTAACACTAAATGTTGGATCTACTGCGAAGCCGCTCACAGGACCGTGAATCGCGGTTCAGTGAGGATATGTCATCTTGGTTAAGTGCGGCGACATGCCGTAACGTTCCTTAACCCCCTTAAAACAAAGAACCCGCCGATGGTGACACCGGCGGGTTTGTTACAGGTTCCAGTGCTGGAATGTTACAGCTTATCGGGTGGGGTCGCGGCCAACCCTAGCTCGGCCACGATTTCTGCAAGAGATCTTACAGAAGTTTTGTTTTCACCTAAGCGCCGCACGCTGACGGTTTTCTCTTCAACTTCACGCGCACCAAGGGCCAGAATGAATGGCACCTTACCAAGGCTGTGTTCGCGGACCTTATAGTTGATCTTCTCATTGCGCAGATCGACCTCGGCACGCACGCCCACGGCCTTCAGGGCTGCGACGACTTCAAGCGCGTAATCATCAGCGTCCGATATGATCGTTGCCACAACAACCTGACGCGGGGCCAGCCAGACAGGCAGCTTGCCTGAGTGCTCTTCAATCAAGATACCGATGAACCGTTCGAATGACCCTAGGGTCGCACGGTGCAGCATGAACGGCTGATGCTTGTTGCCGTCTTGGCCAACGTAAGATGCATCAAGCCGCTCTGGCATGTTGCTGTCGACTTGAAGCGTGCCGCATTGCCATTCACGGCCAATTGCGTCGGTTAGCACGAATTCAAGCTTCGGCCCATAAAACGCGCCTTCGCCTTCTTGGATGTCAAATTCGTGGCCAGCCGCGCGGCACGCATTGCCAAGTGCGGTTTCAAGGTGATCCCATGTCGCGTCAGAGCCGATCCGCTTTTCTGGGCGAGTAGATAGTTTAATGGCCCAATTGGTGAACCCAAGTTCGGTGTAGATAGCATCAAGGAAGGCGATGAATGTCTCTGTCTCGGGTTCAATCTGTTCTTCGGTGCAAAAGATGTGGCCGTCATCTTGGGTAAAGCCACGCACACGCATGATGCCATGCAGCGCGCCTGATGGTTCATACCGGTTGCACGATCCAAATTCGGCCATGCGCAATGGCAGGTCACGGTACGATTTCATGCCTTGGTTAAATACCTGCACGTGGCACGGGCAGTTCATTGGCTTAAGCGCGTTGATGGTTTTTTCGCGGGCATGATCTTCGTCGACTTCAACGATGAACATGTTTTCCTGATAGCTTTCCCAGTGGCCGGATTTTTCCCACAGTTGGCGGTTCACAACTTGCGGTGTGTTCACCTCGACGTAGCCACCAGCACGCTGACGGCGGCGCATGTAGTCTTGCAACTCTGTGTATATAGTCCAACCGTTAGGGTGCCAAAACACCTGACCGGGGGCTTCTTCTTGCATGTGGAACAGGTTCATTTCGCGGCCCAGCTTGCGGTGGTCACGCTTTGCGGCTTCTTCCAAGCGGTGAAGATGCTGCTTGAGCCCTTCTTTGTTGGTAAATGCAGCACCGTAAATCCGTTGCAGCATTGTGCGGTCGCTATCGCCGCGCCAATAGGCGCCCGCGATGGACATCAGTTTAAACCCGTCTGCGGGGACTTGGCCAGTGTGTTGCAGGTGTGGGCCACGGCACAGGTCTTGCCAGTCGCCGTGCCAATACATGCGCAAAGGCTCGTCACCTGTGATGCTTTCAATCAGCTCGACCTTATATGGCTCGCCCTTGTCCTGATAATGCGCAATCGCGCGGGCACGGTCCCAGATTTCGGTCCGCACAGGCTCACGCCTATTGATGATCTCTTTCATCTTTTTTTCAATGGCCGCAAGGTCGTCGGGCACAAATGCCTCTTTGCGGTCAAAATCATAATACCAGCCGTCTTTGATCACAGGGCCGATTGTGACCTGCACGTCAGGCCATAATTCCTGTACGGCGCGGGCCATGATGTGCGCAAGATCGTGGCGGACCAGTTCCAATGCAGGCTCTTCGTCCTTCATGGTGTTGATCGCGATAGCGCTGTCGGTATCAATCGGCCACTGCAGGTCCCAGTGGGCGCCGTTCACAGTTGCGGATATTGCCTTTTTGGCCAAGCTGCTGGAAATGTCAGCGGCCACAGCGCCGGCGGTGATGCCAGCGTCGTATTGACGTGCATTGCCATCGGGGAATGTAAGTGAGATTTGGGCCATCAACAGGCTCCTCGTCAGTTTGACGCCTACTAAGCGTCCGGTTGCGGGTTATGTTTGGCTTAAATGGCGACAAGGGTTTGTGCTGTCAAGCATGGGTCGGTTAAACATGCACCATGTGTTTGAAGGAGCCCACAATGACCTCAAGTTTTGTCACGCCACAAGGCCGTCGTGTTGCCTATCACCTGACGGATGGGGCCGGTCCCGCGATTGTATTTCTCGGAGGATTCAAATCGGACATGGGCGGCACCAAAGCTGTGCATTTGGAAGCATGGGCCCGCGCGCAAGGCCGCGCGTTTTTGCGTTTTGATTATTCGGGTCATGGCGAAAGCTCTGAGGCATTCACAGATGGATGTATCGGCGATTGGTTCGAGGATGCATGTGCAGCTATCGGGTTGATGTCTGGGCCGCTGGTTTTGATCGGGTCATCCATGGGCGGCTGGATTTCGCTTCTGGTGGCGCGCGCGATGCCGGACCGGATCGCCGGATTGGTGACGATCGCCGCCGCACCTGATTTTACTGAGGACAGCATGTGGGCCGGGTTTGACGCCGATCAAAAGGCCCAGCTTGCGACCGAGGGGCAGGTGGCTTTGCCGTCCGACTATGGAGACCCCTACATCATCACCAATCGACTGATCGAAGACGGGCGCAATCAGTTGGTGTTGCGTGATCCACTGTCGCTGCCGTTTCCGGTTCGATTTTTACAAGGGACTGCTGACGCCGATGTCAACATGACTGTGGCGCTCCGATTGATCGACCACGTGCAAGGCCCCGATATGCGCCTGACGCTTGTGGATGGGGCCGATCACCGGTTCTCGGATAAGGCTTGCCTTGACATGATCACAACAGCCGTGGCGGACATAGGATGCGTTTAAAAGCATCTTACGCAACGTCTGGATTTGAGAATCCGCGCTGAACGCATACCCTGTCCAAAATCGTCGGGGAGGACGCGTTATGGCACTATCATTAGGACAAAAAGCAGGCTGGGGACTGGCAGACATGGGCGTCGTTGTCTTTGTTGTGGTCAAACAGTTGCTGATATTGACGTTTCTGACCAGCTTTCTGGGCGTTCCTGTCGCGATTGCCGGACTTGTCACAACTGCCGTGCTTGTTTTCGACATGATCACTGACCCGCTTGTGGGCTATTTGTCTGACCGAACCCAAAGCCGGTTTGGTCGCCGCGCCCCGTGGATGTTCTTGGGCGCACTTGTGATGGCTGCTGGCATGATTGGCGTTTTCGCTGTGCCGACGACCTTGGCGTTGGCTGGCACAATGACCTGGGTCATCGGTTTTTTCGGCTTGGCCACAATCGGGTTTACGATGGTTGCCATTCCTTATGGCGCGCAAGCCGGTGAAATCACCCAAGACCCCGCGGAAAGATCAGCCATGACTGGCTGGCGCATGGGGTTTGCCAGTATCGGCATCTTGATTGGCGGGGCCGTTATGCCCGGACTTGCTGGCAGTATGGGTTACGCCAATGCGGCAATGGCCGTCACCCCGCTGATTGTGGGCGCAATTTGGCTGTCGCTTTGGGCGACACGCAATGCCCCGCGGATCGCCCAAACCACCACTGTCGACATCCGCAGCATGTTTGGCTTGGTGTTCGCGAACCGCGCTTTTATGGTGCTGGTCGTCCTTTACGGCGTCATGACGCTTGCGATTGCGTTGATCACCGCAGGGCTGCCATTTGCTGCGATCTATCTCATTGTAGATAGTGGCGACACGGCCTTTTCCGGTGCAGCAAAGGCGCTGAGCACACTGTCATTGATGTTTGTGGCCTTTGTTGTGGGTTCCATCCTGAGCCAAGCGGGCTGGGTTTTCGCATCTGGGCGGATGGGCAAGGTCGGGGCATTGGTGCTTGGGTTGTGCCTATACGCGGCGCTGCTTTACGCGCTTTATACTGCGCTGCCTTCGGTCAACGTCACGGCGATTGCTGGCTTGTTCGTGCTGGCGGGTATGACCAATGGTGCCTATCAGCAAATCCCTTGGGCGATGTACCCTGATCTGATGGACGTAACCCGCGCGCAAAGCGGTGCTGCGATTGAAGGGGCTTTCTCGGCCATTTGGCTGTTTGGTCAAAAATTGGCCAACGCGATTGCACCCGCCGTATTGGGGTTCATTCTTGCGTGGGCGGGGTGGCAAGAATCCACAGGCGAAATTGTGACGCAATCAAGCGGTGCGCTGAATGCCCTGCAGGTTTCGATCACATTGATTCCTGCCGCCATTCTTTTGCTAGGGGTTGTTGGACTTGTCGCGGTCTACCGCCCTATGGCCAAACGTGTCCTTGGTTGATCTGTTGGACCTAGACGGGTGGCTGGCGGCGCAAGAGGCCGCAGTGCCAAACCTGCGCCCTGACTGCGCCAAGACCGTGGTTTGGGCTGGCGAAAAAGACGCGCAAACGGAAGTTGCCGTCGTGTTCATCCACGGGTTTTCTGCGACGTATCATGAAATTCGTCCGCTACCCGATTTGGTGGCCAACGCGCTTGGGGCAAACCTTTATTTCACGCGCTTGACAGGGCACGGCCAAGACGGCGCTGCCATGGGACAGGCCAGTTTCGATGCATGGCGCGCGGATATAGCAGAGGCTCTGAAGGTCGCACAAACCATCGGGAAACGTGTTCTGGTCATCGGGTGTTCAACAGGGTGCACATTGGCAGTCGACGCCTTGGCCCATGGGGCCGATATTGCAGGACTGGTGTGTGTGTCGCCGAACTTTGGTCTGAGCCACCACCTTGGGCAAACCCTGCTTGATCTGCCATATGTTCGGCACTGGGGGCACCTGATTGCCGGTAAGAACCGGTCATTTGATGTGCATAGCGATGCGCATGCAGCATATTGGACGACAAGCTATCCAACCCATGCTGTGTATGTAATGGGTGATGCGGTGCGGGCGGTCCGTAAGGCGGATTTGTCAGATATTTGGACGCCCGCATTGTTCGCCTATAATCCCGCGGATCAGGTTGTTAGCGCCGCGCAAACGGAACGTGTCATGGCGCGCTGGGGCGGTATTGTGGTGGGTCATAAGCTGACGCGGGGGCAGGAGGATGATGCGATGGGCCATGTAATGGCGGGCGATGTATTCAGCCCTGCGCAGACCGAACCTCTTGTTGCAGCAATATTACGCTGGTTTGAACCCTTCAGACAAGCATAACCCCTTGCGATGCATCCTTTGATTGGCCAAGGTCGCTGTAATAATGCCAGGGGTAAATCACTATGGAAAATCAAGGGTGCTGGGCATGATTGAGCCGTTGGTTTTGATTCCGTCGATGATGTGCGATGCGCGGGTATTTTATGCGCAACTTGCCTCTTTGTCGGCAGATATCCCAATAACATTTGCCCCGATCACTGGTGGTGAGCGGATGTAAGAGCTTGCCTCGCAAATCCTGACATGGTTGCCAGCGAAATTTGCGCTGGCGGGTATGGGTATGGGCGGCATGGTTGCGATGGAAATTCTGCGCCGCGCCCCTGAACGCGTGACGCGGGTAGCATTTATTGCCACCAATGCGCAATCCGATACGCCGGAGATTGCAGCGCTGCGCGAACCTAATATTATTGCTGCAAAATCGGGACGCCTTGACGACGCGATGCAATCAGAGGTGAACTCTGCGTGGTTGTCACCGGGGCCATACCGAATGGATGTGGTGTCATTGCTGTCTGAAATGGCTCAAGCGCTAGGGCCTGATGTTTATGTGCGCCAAAGTCGCGCGATGTAGCGGCGCAAAGATCAGCAAAATATCATGCGTCGGATTAAGCAGTTTGTCTTGGTGATGTGTGGCGACCATGATGGGCAAAACACACAGCGCCGCCACGAATTTATGGTGGAACTGATTCCATATGCAAAGCTGGAGGTGATCCCCAACGCGGGCCAAGTGCCGACGTTGGAAAACCCCGATGCGGTGACCGCGGCCCTGCGCACATGGATGCGCCAGCCGCTGGTCTTACGTTAAGCGGCTGCGTTTTCGTTCGCTGCTTTTGGCTTTGCTTTACCTGAATTTGCATCAATAAAATCAAGCACAAGTGGGCGGATGTTTTTGCGCCAGCTGCCGCCTGCAAAAATGCCATAGTGACCTGCACCTGGCTCTAGGTGTGCGGCTTTCTTACTGTCGGGCAGGCCGGTAAGCAGATCAAGCGCTGCAAGGCATTGGCCGGGCGCCGAGATGTCATCATCTTCGCCTTCGACGATTTTCACAGCCACGGTGGTGATTTTTCCAATGTCGACCTTGCGGCCAGCGACGGTGAAATCATTGCGCGCGATGTCGCGGTTTTTGAACACACGCTCAACCGTGGATAGGTAGAATTCGGCAGGCATATCCATCACGGCCAAGTACTCGTCGTAGAATGCGTTGTGCTTGTCGTGCTCGGACGATTCGCCCTTGGCGGCGCTCGCGATCTGCTTGGTAAAGGCAGCTTTGTGGGTTTCGGCGTTCATTGAAATGAACGATGCGAGCTGCAAAAGACCGGGGTAAACGGTGCGGCCAACGCCCACATGCTGGAAACCAACACGCTGGATCATTGTTTTTTCAAGCTGGCCCATCGTGACCGCATTACCAAAGTCGGTCACTTCGGTTGGGTTCGCGTCGGGATCAATCGGCCCGCCGATCAGGGTCAATGATTTAGGTTGCGCGCTCGGGTCATCTTGCGCAAGATATGCGGTGGCTGCCAATGTGAGCGGGGCAGGCTGACACACGGCGATGACGTGGATGTCGCTGCCCAATTCTTTCATGAAATCAACAAGGTATAACGTATAATCTTCGATGTCGAATTTACCTGCGCTAACTGGGATGTCGCGTGCATTGTGCCAGTCGGTGATGAAGACTTCGCAGTCTGGCAGCAGGCTGATCACGGTTTTGCGCAGCAATGTGGCGTAATGACCGGACATCGGGGCCACAAGCAGGACGCGGCGCTTGCGCGTGTCGTGGCCAGGCATGGTGAATTGGATCAGATCGCCAAACGGGCGCTCAACAATCGTTTTCACAACGACAGGAAAATCTTTGCCGCTTTGACCCGTGACCGGTGGAATGTTCCAGTCAGGTTTGACAACCATTCGGCTGAAAGTGCGTTCGGTTATTTCACCCCAAGCCTTAAGGTAGTCCATCGCAGGATTAGCTCCAAATGACATCGCAGGATAGCTGGCAAAGGCCCGCGCCGATGCGCCCATCCACTGGTTTGTATTGCGGATGCTTTCCATTAGGTCGTAGGTCATCATATACTTCACGTATCATCTCCTGCGGTGTGCGCTGATTGCCATAATAGCAAAATGCTGCAGGTGCAAAGTAGACACAAAGAGGTTCGCATGACAACTCATGATTCCACGAAAGACACTGAGACGGGTCAAAACCTTGAAAAGCTAGAAGCAAACCTGCAACGTATAGAGGAGCTATCGCAGCGGTTAGTGTCTGCGATGGGCAGCGGCCGCAAGGTGCCGACGTCGCTGCAGGGACCAAACCCTGATCTATATGTGAAGGCGGCTGGCGCCTATGCGTCTGAGATGATGAACAATCCTGCCAAGATGATTGAAAGCCAAGTTGCGTTTTGGGGCAAGTCGGTTAAACACTACGTGGAGTCCCAGCATTTGCTTGCGCAAGGCAAGTTAGGAGCACCGGCTGACAGCGCGCCGCGCGACCGTCGGTTTGCCAATGAAATGTGGGATACGAACCCGTATTTTAACTTTGTTAAAGAGCAATACCTCACGAATGCAGAGGCGATCCAGCAATCGGTGTCCGAGATTGATACACTTGATGCGGGTGAGCAGCGCCGGTTGGAATATTTCAGTCAGCAGATCATCGACATGATGTCCCCAACCAATTTTCTGGCCACAAACCCCGAAGCATTATCGCTGGCAGCAGAAACAGACGGCGAAAGCTTGGTGGCTGGGTTGGAAAACCTTGTGGCTGATTTGGAGCGGAACAACGGCGATCTTGTTGTCACCCTTGCGGATAAAGACGCGTTTCAAGTTGGTGAAAACCTTGGAACCACACCGGGTCAGGTCGTGTTTCGCAACCGCCTGTTTGAGCTGATCCAATATACGCCAACGACCGAAACGGTGCATGAAACGCCGCTGATTATATTCCCGCCGTGGATTAATAAGTTTTATATTTTGGACCTGAAACCGCAAAATAGCCTGATCAAATGGGCCGTAGATCAGGGACACACTGTGTTCATCGTATCGTGGGTGAACCCTGATGCCAGCTACCGCGACACGTCCATGACTGATTATGTGCAGGATGGATTTTTAACTGCATTTGACTGCGTTAAGGAGATTTGCGGCGTCGATCAGGTCAATGCGGTCGGATACTGCATTGCTGGTACGACGCTGTCGATGACACTGGCCCTTATGGCGCAGCGCGGCGATCATTCGATAAAATCCGCGACCTTGTTTACCACATTGACCGATTTCTCGGATCGGGGCGAAGTTGGGGTGTTCTTAGACGACGATTTTGTCAACGGGATCGAACAAGAGGTTGTCGAAAGCGGAATTCTGTCTTCATTTTATATGTCACGCACATTTAGCTTTTTGCGGTCCAATGATCTGATTTATGGGCCTGCGATCAAAAGCTATATGTTGGGCAAAGCCCCGCCTGCGTTTGACCTTTTATACTGGAATGGCGATGGGACCAATCTACCTGCGGTAATGGCGGTTGAATATTTGCGCGGGCTTTGTCAGGGCGATAAATTTGCGACAAATGGTATGAAGATCGCCGGCACAACTGTGCATCTGTCAGAGGTAAACGTTCCTATTTGCGCGATTGCCTGCGAGACTGATCACATTGCTGCGTGGAAAAGCAGTTACCGCGGCGTCCAAAAGATGGGGTCGAGGGACAAGACATTTATTTTGTCGGAATCCGGCCACATCGCAGGTATCGTGAACCCACCAACCAAGAACAAATACGGGCATTATAATAACGTTGATCTGGGTTTGACGCCGGACGACTGGCATGCGGCTGCTGAAAAACACACGGGGTCTTGGTGGCCGCGCTGGGGTGAGTGGCTTGCAGGTCACAGCGACGCAATGGTGCCCGCCAGAGAACCCGTCGCAGATACGGAGCTTGGGGATGCGCCGGGGACATATGTATTAAACTAGGCGTATTGTGCGGGTGCGGAAATATATTATGCTGCAGTGCAGAAAAAGACTTGAAATGCTGCAGCGCAGCATGTATCTAGGGTTCAGAACAAGAAACGCGGTTCCTCCCGCCGCATATCCTAAAGGACTTAACAATGACTAACTCACCAGACTTCACAGCTGTTTTCAAAGACATGATGGGTTCTTTCCCAGTAGATACAAAAGTAATGGACGATGCATTCAAGTCGCAGTCTTCTTTGACTGAAAAGATGTCCGCTGTTGCTTTGGACGCTGCGAACAAATCCACGGCATTGTCCGCAAAATGGACAACAGAAACTCTGGGCAAGTTCCAGTCTGTTTCTACTGCAAAATCTGAGCCTGCTGATTACGCAAAATCCATGTCTGATTTCGCAACTGCATCCGCTGAAGCTGCTTCCGGGCACATGGCTGCTTTCGCTGAAATTGCGAAAAAGGTTCAGACACAGACTATGGAATTGGTCATGGCTGCCGGCAAAGACGCGTCCGAAGAAATGACGACTGCTGCGAAAAAAGCGACAACAGAAGCAACTGCTGCTGTTAAGAAAGCTGCTGCGAAATAATCGTAAAACGACTTATCTGACAAATCCTCCCTGTACTGTTAGAAATACGAAAGGCGGATCGTGATTATCACGATCCGCTTTTTTGTATTCTTTGGGATTGATGGGTCAAAACCCATCCTCCGCGTCTGCGTCATTTGGCTTTCTTTTTACGCACATGCCGCATAGTCTTGCTGCATTGCAACATGTCTTGGGAGGGACACCGTGGCTGATACCAATAAACCGCTGCTGATTAAGCGTTACGCGAGCCGGCGGCTGTATAACACGGAAACCAGCGACTACGTCACGCTGGAAGATATAGCGACGTTCATCCGCGATGGGCGCGAGGTACAGATCGTTGATCTGAAGTCTGGCGATGACTTAACACGCCAGTATTTATTGCAAATCATCGCCGAACACGAAAGCCGTGGCGAGAGCGTTTTGGGTGTCGATATCCTGACCGACCTTGTGCGCAGCTATACGACCCAAGCCACATCTGTCGTGCCGCAATTCCTGACAGCCAGCTTTGAAATGCTGCGTAGTGGGCAGTCCGACGCAATGGGCAAAATGTCCAAGGCGAACCCGATGTCAAATATGCCAGGTTTTGAAGCAATGCAGGCCCAGCAGCAGGCGTTCTTTAAGGCGATGACGAGCGGTGTTATGCCAGCGCAGTCTGAACCAACTACGCCCGAGGCACCAGTCGATGATCTTGATACGATCAAACAGCAGCTTGCTGAAATGCAGGAAAAGCTTTCGAAAATGGGCAAGTAACGCCGATTTTGGAACAAAAATTACTTTGATAGGGTGGCTTTAGGCCTCCCTATTCAACTCCATAAATCCCAGTCGACAGGGTCTACAGGCCCCGCGTTGATGGAGGGATACCTCGCGAACGCCGAAAGGTGACACCGCGACCAGTTTAAAAGTGATCATCATGGTCCCTTCGTGACCGCGACTAATGAACGATAGTATGCGCCGTAAGAGCACTGAGTTTAGACGTTTATCAAAAGGTGTTCGCGTTCCCACGGTGAGATAACTTGCAGGAACTCGTCGTATTCGGCTCGTTTCACGATCGAGTAAACGCGGACAAATTCGGGTCCAAGGACACCATGTATTTGCGTCGCTTCGTCGAATAGATCAAGTGCTGCATATAGCCCTTTAGGGATTTCATCTTCGGCGTAATAGGCATCGCCTTGGTACCGTTTGTCGGGGTGGGTTTTGTTCATCATCCCTAAATACCCACACGCCAATGAGGCCGCGATACACAGGTATGGGTTACAATCCATACCTGCGAGGCGGTTCTCCACACGCCGTGCTTCGGGTGGAGACAGCGGTATACGGATACCCGTCGTGCGGTTGTCGCGTCCCCATTCCAAATTTATCGGGGCGGCATGGTCGCGCACATAGCGTCGATAGCTGTTCACATAGGGGGCGATCACGGCAATGACCGACGGCATGTGTTCTTGTAGTCCGCCGATAAAGTGGAAAAAAGCATCCGTTTCATCGCCTTGAGGCCCAGTAAATATGTTGTTCCCCTGCGCGTCCAAAATCGAATGATGGATATGCATTGCCGACCCGGGTTCGCCCTCGATCGGTTTGGCCATGAAGGTTGCAAAGCAGTCGTGCTTTAGCGCGGCTTCACGGATCAAACGTTTAAAATAAAACACCTGATCGGCAAGCGCGATAGGGTCACCGTGGCGCAAGTTGATCTCAAGCTGGCCTGCGCCGCCTTCTTGTGTGATGCCGTCAATCTCGATCCCCTGAATTTCAGCGTACTCATAGATGTCGTCGATCACCGGGCCATAGTCATCAACCGCTGACATTGAATAGGCTTGGCGGCCCGCGGCAGGACGGCCGGTGCGGCCCATCATTGGCTCAATCGGTTTGGCCGGATCGATGTTGCGCGCGACGAGATAGAATTCCATTTCGGGGGCGACCACAGGGGTCCAGCCTCGTTTGTGGTAGAGATCGATCACGCGCTTAAGCACATTGCGTGGGGCAAATTCAACAGGGTCGCCCTTTTGGTCGAACGCATCGTGGATGACTTGCAACGTGCCATCATCTGCCCATGGCGCGGCACTTGCGGTCGCCATGTCCGGCTTAAGGGTCATATCGGGTTCAGTAAAACCGCCGGGCCCAGCGGCCTCGCCCCAATCACCCGTAATGGTTTGGAAAAAGATCGAATTTGGCAGGTGGAAATACGGCTGCTTTTCCCATTTGGATGCAGGCACAGCCTTGCCGCGCGCAATACCGGGTAAATCGGCGATCACGCATTCGACCTCGTCCAGTCGGTTGTTTTCCAAATAGGTTTGAGCAGCGGCGGGAATGTCATTGATCCAGCTCATGATACGCGCCTTTCGCGGAAAAACTGGGCGACCATTGCGGCCAGTTGTTGGTTTGCATTGGGTTTGCCTATGTTTGATTGTGCCACGGCCAACAATGGATCTGGCACCACACCAGGGCCTCGTAGCTTTGCCAACCCAGCAATCATCTGATCGCCAAATTCAGGATGGGGCTGCACGGTAAATGCTTGGCGACCGTACACCACAGCGGCGTTTTCGCAAAAATCGTTGCTGGCAATCGTTTTGGCACCTGCAGGCAGGGCCACTACTTGATCTTGGTGCCACGCATTTAACGCGACCTCATCGTCGCCCCATTTGTAAATTTGTCGCCCGACGGCCCACCCGCCATCAAATTTGGCGACTTTACCGCCAAGCGCTTGTGCAATGATTTGGTGACCAAAGCAGACGCCAACCATCGGTACATCTGCGGTTTTAGCAGCGCGAATGAAGTCCTCAAGCAGTGGAATGAATGGGTGATCTTCATATGCGCCGTGTTTGGATCCCGTGATCAACCATCCATCGCAGGACCGCACATTTGCAGGAAACGCCATGTCGACAACATGGAACGCTTCGATTGTGAAACCTTCGCCGGCCAAGAAACGCCCAAATATGGAATCAAGGTCACCAAGCTGCGCTTGGATTTCATCCGGCGCGTGGCCAGTTTGCAAAATACCGATTTTCATAAGTCACCGTATTGGTTAATTTGTTTTAGCCTAAAGCGCGGGTCAGACCGTGTCGAGATAGAGATCAAGCTGCTCTTCTGGGGTCAGCTCTTTGAAATGGTTCATTTCTTGTCGTTTGGTGCGCAATAAGTTGTCGACCAGTTGAGTATTAAAGATACGGCGTGACAGTGGACCTCGGTCAAAGGCGGAAATGGCATCGGCCCATGTGCTGGGCAATTGTTGCAGCTTTTGATCATAGGCGCTGCCCGTGATTGGATCAGGGGCCTGCATTTTGTCTTCGATCCCGATCAAGGCAGACCCGAGCACGGCGGCCAAAAACAGGTATGGGTTTACATCGCCACCAGCGACACGATGCTCAATCCGGCGCGCCTTAAAACTGCCGCCGGGCACGCGAATGGATGCGGTACGGTTGTCGTAGGCCCAAGAAATAGACGTTGGCGCATGTTGACCCGGAACCAAGCGTTCATAGCTGTTGCCGTGCGGTGCAAAAATCAACGCAAGCTCAGGCATGCCAGTAAGGCAGCCTGCGATCGCCTGCTTTAATATTTCGGACCCTTCAAAAGTGTCGTTGGCAAAGACGTTATCTCCGTCCTTGTCGAGCACTGAGAAATGCGTGTGCAGGCCGTTGCCAGCGTAATCTTCATATGGTTTTGCCATAAACGACGCGGCCATGCCGTGGTTTCGGGCCAACCCGCGCACAAGCATCTTAAACAGCCACGCATCATCTGCGGCCTTAAGCGCGTCAGGCACATGTTCCAGATTGACCTCGAACTGGCCAATGCCGCCCTCGGAAATTGCGGCCTCTGCGGGAATACCCATCGCGTCGCAGGCATCGTAAAGGTCGTTGAAAAACTTATCAAAAGCATCAAGCGCGCGCAGCGACAGGATTTCAGCGCCAGCACGGCGCTTGCCAGATTTCGGTGATTTCGGCTGCCTGATTTCGCGGCCACTATCGTCGATCAGATAGAATTCCATCTCGGTCGCAACGACAGGGGTCAGGCCAAGTGCCGTATACTTTGCCACAACATTGGCCAACGCATGGCGCGGATCACCGTCAAACGGTGTGCCATCTTCGTGGAACGACCACAGCGGTAAGATTGCAGATGGGGACGACAGCCACGGCATCGGGACATAGCCCCGCTCGGTTGGCAGCAACACGCCGTCTGCGTCGCCGGATTCGAACACTAGCGGGCTGTCGTCGATGTCTTCGCCCCAAATGTCGAGGTTCAGAACGGACAGTGGAAACCGTGTGCCTTCTTCTTCTAGCTTGGCTGCGAAGCGCCGTGGAACACGTTTGCCACGGGCTTGGCCATTGAGGTCAGCGGCACCACACCGGACGTTGCGTACTTCGGGATGGTCGTCGAGCCAGCTCATGGGTTACCTAATAATTTGGGGACGGAACTTGATTTTTGCACGCCGTTCTTGGGGTAGATGGCGGTTAAGTCGTGCGTTAATGGCGCCAAAAACTGAAATGACGATCAATGTTAGAATGATGAAGTACATCGCCAGAATGGGGTAGGGCACAAACGGGTTGAACGTCTTATCCGCAAAATAACTTGCATAATAAAGCGCGTCACCTTTTTGTTGTATTGCCGGAAAACCACTGAAGAACACCAGCGTTGTGGCATGGAACAAAAAGATTGCTTCGTTGGTGTAGGCAGGCCACGCAAGCCGCAGCATGGTAGGCCAAATCACACGGCGGAACCGCGACCAACCTTGCAGCCCGTAGGCATCAGCAGCTTCGGTATCGCCCTTGGGGATGGATTGCAGCGCGCCATAGAAAATCTCGGCGGTGTAAGCAGACGTGTTGAAAAACAGCACGACCAGCGCGCCAAGCCATGCGGATGTCAGTGGCGAGAAGAACGGGATCACGCCTTTGAGCGATAAGAATAGAAAGTATGCAAAGAAAAACTGGATGAACAGCGGCGAACCGCGAAACAAAAATATGAACCATTCGGCTGGTTTGCGCCGCCATGCAGAACGGGCGGTTTTGCTCAATGCCAGCGTTGTCGCGAGGAAAAACCCTGCGATCAACGCGCAAACGCCAAAATAAATGTTCCAGATCATGCCAGAGCCAATCAGCGTGAACTGCTGGCACAATGTGAAATCGGTGCGCGGCAACAAGCGTTCGCCGACACCTTGGGACCGCAGGCCGTAATCCATGATCGTCTGGAAACACTCTTCCATTATGCGGCCGCCTTGCGTTGGGCTTCGCCGCCAGATGTGGCTTGGCCATGGGTCAAGCGGGCCATGATGCGGTCGAGCACAAGTTCCGACACTTTGGTGAAGCACAAGTAGAACACGAGCAAAAAGAAGAAATACCACATCCGCCAATCAGCATGCGGATAGTCGGTAAAGCGCGGTGTTTTGGTGCCGCCAAGTTCGCGCGACCAATACACGATGTCTTCGACGCCAAGCAAAAACAGCAATGGTGTGGCTTTGATCAGTACCATCCAAAGGTTCGACAGGCCGGGCAGGGCAAAGACCCACATTTGCGGTACAAGCACGCGCCAGAATGTTTGGCTGCGGGTCATGCCGTAGGCTTCAGCAGTTTCCAATTGTCCGTGTGGGACGGCCCGCATGGCACCGAACAACACGTTGGCAGCAAATGCGCCAAAAACGATTGAAAACGTCAGGACCGCGAGCGCGAAACCATATGTTTCATGTATCCATTGCGGGGAATTTCCCAAGGGTAATTTGGCTGCAGTGCAAACGACAAAATCGTTACCTTGCCGTATGGATTCAGTCCAATCGGGGCATTTCCACTTGTGGCGCAGGTATTCGAGACCTTGATCAAGGGCGATAACGAAGAACAGGAAAAACGCGATGTCGGGGATGCCGCGTACAATCGAGATATAGGATTTGCCGAACCAGCGCAGTGGCGCGATATGGCTGCGGGCCGCCGATGCGCCGCCAAAGCCAAAGGCCAAGGCGACAGGAGCCGTGATCGCAAGAAGCAAAAGCACGGTGCCAAACGACCAATACAACCCCATGTGCTTGCCTGTGGTCAGGTAGCACGACAGCCATGTAAAGCCTTCAAGGGTTGATGGATCGGCGCAATATGAAAAAATGGGTACACCCGTCTAAAAGGGTTGGATTTTGAGTGTTTAGAAAAAAGCGAGGCAGATGTGCGCGCCCCGATCAAGCGACCGGAGCGCGCGATTTGATTTATTCAAACAAGCCAGCTTCCGGAAGCCATTCAGCGATCAGCGCGTTCAATGTGCCATCTGCTTTCATGGACATGATTGCTGCGTCGAACTTTGCTTTCAGTTCAGTGTCGGATTGACGCATGCCGATACCTATGCCGCCGCCGATCATGACCTCTTGGGTCACCAAAGATAGCTCAGCGTCTGCTTCTGCAATTGGCAGAAGGAAAGACTTGTCGGCCAGAACTGCGTCAGCTTCGCCATTTTTCACAGCTGCAACTGTTTCGTCAGGTGTTGCGAATTCCAAAAGGGTAGCACCTGTGGATGCAATATATGCGGCTTGGATTGTACCAGACTGAGCTGCAATCACGCCTGTTGTCAGGTCTGTCGCATCGTTCATTGTCAAGAATGATGATGGATCGGGCAGTGTGTACTGCTCGGAGAATGCGATGACTTCCATGCGCTCGTCTGTGACGGACATGCCTGCGATGATTGTGTCATAGTTGCCGGACACGAGGTTCGGGATAATGCTGTCCCACTCGTTTGTAACCCATTCGCAAGTCAGTTCAGCGCGCAGGCAAAGTTCGTCACCCAAATGGCGCTCAAAGCCGTCAACTTCGCCAGCGTCGTTGAGGAAGTTATAAGGAGGGTAGGCGCCTTCGGTGCCCATACGGACAACGCCGTGCCCATCAGCAAGTGCAGCGCCAGCAGTCAATGCAAGTACCGCAGTAGTAAGGATAAGGTTTTTCATCATTATTCTCCCAATTTTGATGATATTAAGTCGGCTGCGTTGCAGATAGAAATCCGCGCAGCCGGTCGGTTTTTGGGGCCCCAAAGAGTGTCTCTGGCGGGCCTTCTTCTTCGATCTTCCCTTGGTGTAGGAAAACCACATGGTCACTCACGTCTGCGGCAAGCCGCATATCGTGCGTAACGATGATCATTGTGCGCCCTTCGGCGGCCAAGTCCTTGATGACTTTGATGACCTCTTGTTCCAATTCTGGATCAAGCGCGCTTGTGGGCTCGTCAAACAATAGTGCCTTTGGTTCCATGCAAAGCGCGCGTGCAATTGCGGCACGCTGTTGCTGGCCGCCGGATAGTTGCGCAGGGAACACATCGCATTTGTCGCCGATACCGACCTTGGCCAGATACTTGCGGGCGGCAGCTTCGACTTCGGCGCGGTCCTGTTTCAGGACCGTGACGGGGGCTTCCATGACGTTTTGCAGGATCGTCATATGCGCCCAAAGATTGAACTGCTGAAATACCATCGACAGGTTTGTGCGAATGCGGGTGATCTGCGCGCGGTCAGAAGGGCGCCGGCTCAGACCGTTGCCTTTCCAAGACACGGGCTCACCGCAAAACAAAACATCGCCCTGCTGGCTATCTTCGAGCAGGTTCGCACAACGCAAAAGCGTGGATTTACCTGAGCCCGAAGACCCGATCAATGATACGACATGTCCTGCAGAAGCAGAAATGTCGACGCCTTTCAAAACTTCTAAAGTCCCATAGGACTTATGAAGGTCGCGTATTTCGATGACTGGTGTGTTTGTTGTCACTGGGTTTGCAGCTTTTCGTTATTCCACCAACGAGTAGGGCCTATTTTATTCGCATTAGCAACGGGCGGATTCGACTTTCCGCAACGTTAGGCGTCAATGATTTGGGGCAATGGGGGCATTGGCAGGTCATAGTCGGCCGCGGGTAATGAGATGATCTGTCTAAGACCAAGTGATTCTTGGTCAGCCTTAGCCAAGCCGGCAATCGCATTCTCAATCGCAGCAAAATAGGGTGCGGGGTCTTGGCCTTGATGCGTGATGAACGTCATGCATGGGGCATGACCGGTTACACCGACCACCCGTAGATCTGCCGCCTGAGGCATATCGCGCTGTTGCTGCAACCATGTTTGCGCGTCAATTGCGGCGATGTCTGTGCGGCGATCTGCAACCATCGCAACACTGCGGTCGTGGGATCCCGTGATCAGCGGGGTGCGGAATAGACAGCCATTGCTTTGTGCCCAGGCTTGCGGCGCGCCGTATCCAGAGTGGGACATCAGGCTATTGGCCGCAAAACGGGCCCTGGCAAAATCGCATGGTGTGTCACCAACTGCATCGCGGTGAACCACAAAAACGCTATTATAATGTCCCGCAGGGCAATCTGGAATGCCATAGTCAGCAGCACCGATTATGGTCACTTTGTTCAGAAAATTGGCGCGCAGTGGTAGGTTGCAAATCTGACCCAAGACCAGATCAGGTCGGCCCCATCGGGTCATAAAATCTGTTGTGCGGTCTAGCTCGTCAGGGGCAGGGATCCCAGATGCGCGCAAGTTGTCGCGTACCAATATCCAAAACGCATCATGTGCCGACCTGTTGGCCTGACGGTCATACATCGGCAGGCTGGCGATCACTTAGATGCTTCAATTGCGCGGCGCGCAGCATTGCTGTCTTGATCGGTCACACCCAACATCGGGGCGATCATGCGCATCAGGCTGTTTTCTTCGGCGGACCGTTCGCCATCCGCTAGCACGATTTCCCACATCGACACGACTACTGCGCGGCGATCATCGTAAGGAACGGCATCTTTTATGGCACGAGTGAACCGAACAGTATCGGGGGCCTCTTTTTCAAGCGCTTCGCAGTCGGCGCGCAGGTCACTTGGGTTAGAGAGACCATAGCGGGCAGCCAAAATGGCGTCGATGCGTGCCACCTCAATGGCAGCATAGTCACCATCGGACCGTGCAAGGCGGACAAGCAACGCGCCAAGCGCCAAACGTGCATCAGTATCCGCAAGCGGAGCAGGGGCGGGGTCGGTCAAACGACGAAGGAGATCAGCAAACATACAAGATGATATAGGGTGGCTTGCAGAGGTCGGAAACCCCTTAGCCGTCGTAACCTTCGACGATCACGAAATTACCAGTGGCAACAAGGTCGCGTTTTGCCTTGGCTTTTTGGTATTCAGGGTCGTTGTAGCAATCCAATGCGGCTTGATAGCTTGGAAATTCGATCACCACAGTGCGGGCGCGGGCGGCGCCTTCTACGACGGTGCGCGTGCCAGCGCGGACTTTGAAAACGGCGCCATATGCCACCAAAGTGTCTTTTGCTGACGTGATATAGCCTGCAACATAAGAATCTTGATCGGTAACATCGACGTGGACGACCCAATATCCTTTGGCCATTATTTCAGCTCCCTAAATTTGGTTGATAGCCATGCGGCCTCGGTGTCAAATCCGTAGGGCGCGTTGACGACGAACAATCCTGACCCGACCATACCGTGGCCTGGACGGGCTGGCGGGAACGATACTTCGTGCAGCGTTCCATCGGGAATGGCCGACTTGAGGGCGCTGATCATCGGCAAATGGCGCTCATCCACAAGGATCGGATACCACAGCGCAAGAATGCCAACTGGCCATTTACGATGTATTTTGGCAAAGAAATCGGGGATCGTCTCATAATCAGTTTTGATTTCGAAAGACGGATCAACCAACAACATGCCGCGGCGCGGATCAGGTGGGCAGCGCGACATCGCGTATTGCCAGCCATCAATTTGGTGACATCCAACAGGATAACGGATCATCGCATCGCGCAGGGCCAAGACCTCTGCTGGGTGCAATTCAGCCAGATCAATTTGGTCACTATTGCGCAGCAGATTGGCGGCAATCATTGGCGACCCTGGATAAGCGTTTTCGCCAGCATCGTCGCGTATCTTGGTCAAAACTTCTCGGTAAGGGTGATCTGCATGAAACCAGCTTTCCGCCACAGCGATTCCGCAAGCCGCCTCGCCGGTTTTTAGCGCAAAATCATCGGACAGATCATAAAGCGCACGTCCAGCATGCGTTTCAATATACGATAGCGGCTTATCTTTGCGGGTCAGATACGCCAGCATCCACGCCAGCAAACTGTGCTTATGCACGTCTGCCATATTTCCCGCGTGAAATCCGTGTTGATATGACAGCAAATGCTTGTCCTTATTTTCAGGCCCGCAAGTTTTTAAACGAGCCGTGACACCTCTACTGCAGCGCGCACAAAATCAGCGAATAGCGGATGCGGGGCAAATGGCTTTGATTTCAGTTCTGGGTGGAATTGCACACCGATAAACCAAGGATGGTCAGTCCATTCCACGATTTCAGGCAGCTTGCCGTCTGGGGACATGCCCGAAAACACGAGACCTTTTTCTTCCAGCACAGAGCGATACTTTGTATCAACTTCATAGCGGTGGCGGTGGCGTTCCTCGATGGATGTACTGCCATAAATTCCGGCGACTTTTGATCCTTCGGCAAGGGTCGCAGAATAGGACCCCAGACGCATCGTGCCACCCTTGTCGTCATCGGTTTTGCGGGCAACCATGTGGTTGCCTTGGATCCATTCCTTAAGGTGGTAAACGACTGGTTCAAAACGCTTTTCACCGCTTTCATGGTCGAACTCCTCTGATCCAGCCGAAGGGATGCCCGCCACATTACGGGCGGCCTCGATCACGGCCATTTGCATGCCTAGGCAGATGCCGAAATAGGGAATTTTGCGTTCGCGTGCGAATTGGGCCGCCTTGATCTTGCCCTCCGTGCCGCGTTCGCCAAAACCACCGGGGACTAGGATCGCATGATAGCCTTCAAGGTGCGGCGCCGCATCTTCGCTGTCGAAAATTTCGGCATCGACCCATTCGACCTTGACCTTAACGCGGTTGGACATGCCGCCGTGGGTGAGGGCCTCTTTGAACGACTTATAAGCGTCTTCAAGCTGGACGTATTTGCCAACAATGGCGACTTTAACTTCGCCTTCTGGATTGTGAACGCGGTCGTAAACGTCCCGCCAACGCGACAAATCCGGTTTGGGGGCAGGGGCAATCTGGAATGCATCAAGCACCGCCTGATCAAGACCCTGTTCGTGATAAGCCAGCGGGGCCTCGTAGATCGATTTAAGGTCATAGGCTGCAACGACATGTTCTTTGCGCACATTGCAAAACAAAGCGATCTTTTCGCGTTCTTTTTCGGGAATTGGATGCTCGGACCGGCATACCAGCACATCTGGCGCGATCCCGATGGATTGCAGTTCTTTGACTGAGTGTTGGGTTGGCTTTGTCTTTAGCTCACCAGACGCAGCCAGATAGGGCAGCAACGTCAGATGCATAAATATGCATTGGCCGCGTGGGTGGTCGTGTGAATATTGGCGGATGGCTTCAAAGAATGGCAGTCCTTCGATGTCGCCTACGGTGCCGCCGATTTCGCAGAGCATGAAATCAACTTCGTCGTCGCCGATATCCAAGAACTCTTTGATCTGATTGGTGACGTGCGGGACAACCTGAATTGTTTTGCCTAAATAATCGCCACGGCGTTCCTTTTCAAGAACGGTTGAATAAATACGGCCCGATGACACAGAATCAGTGTTGCGCGCAGCAACGCCAGTGAACCGTTCGTAATGGCCAAGATCCAAATCAGTTTCGGCACCGTCGTCAGTCACAAAAACCTCGCCATGTTCAAACGGCGACATCGTACCTGGGTCAACATTCAAATACGGATCAAGCTTTCGCAGACGTACGGAATATCCACGGGCTTGCAGCAATGCCCCCAAGGCCGCAGATGCTAACCCTTTGCCCAAAGAGGACACAACGCCACCGGTAATAAAAATATAACGTGCCATAGCAAGAATGCCCCCTGAAAGCGGTTCGTGTAGTCAAATTTTTTGTGGAAACCCGAACCGTAAAATTCGCATACTCACGGGGTTTAATGGTAACTGGATTCGGGGCGCCAACGCAACCGTTGACGCAACATCATGTAGGCGATTTTGCCTAAGCCAGCAGAACTAGTGGTTTATTCGCCCGTAGGAACCAGCGGAGCGTCGTCACTAGACGGTGGCAATAAGCTGTCACCAAGGTCCGGTGTTGCCGCGTCGTCAGATTGTGCAGGTGCATCAATGATGCGGTCTACAACGGATGCGCCGGCTGATTTGTCTGCTGCAATTATGGTCATCGCGATAGATGTGCAAATAAACCCAATGGCCAAGATCCATGTGAATTTGGCCATCGCGGATGTAGCAGAACGACCACCTGTCGCACCGCCACCACCGCCGCCAATACCTAAACCACCACCCTCGGAGCGCTGCATAAGCACGACCCCAATCAAGCTAAGTGCAAGGATCAAATGGATGACAAGGACGACGTTTTCCATGAATGGTAGGCCTGTAGTTAAACTCTGGTTCGTTCGTATCTATGATCTTGGGGCGAGTGTCGCAAGGGCCTAATCGTTAGGTATCCACGTCATCTACGTCTGCTTGCCCAGAAATCTTGCGTCTTACGATGGACCAAGACAGCCCAATCGCCAGCACAAGCGACATCATGATGATCCCAAGCCACGTATTTATCGTGGGGTTGGTCAGGTTGATGAACCCTTGATCAAACAACACCCAAAGCAGAGTTCCAGCAACGGCCAGCACCAAATAGCATGCCGAACATCCCGATGGACCGCAGCGTCGCGCGCAGGAAAATGATATAGCCGATCGCCAAAATCAGCCCAACCAGAACGGTGACGGACAGCATATTTTGATAATTTCCTATCGCCCAACGGACGAAATTCCATTGCGTTGGATTGTAGGTCGCGGCCAGCAACAAAAAGGCAAACGCCCAGCGGATCAAAAACCCCATAATTCACCTCGTTCTAACATCTTGCACACATTGCCAATAGATTGCGTTGTGGTCGAGTTGCATTTTGCGGTTTCGCAGGGCGGGGTGTGCCGATATAGGGGGGGCGGTATCGAAGATTAAGGACTGAAAGCAATGGCAAACGTCGTCGTCGTGGGCGCCCAGTGGGGCGATGAAGGCAAAGGCAAGATTGTGGACTGGCTGTCCGAGCGCGCAGATGTGATTGCGCGTTTCCAAGGGGGGCATAACGCAGGCCACACCCTTGTGATCGACGGTAAGGTCTACAAGTTACATGCGCTGCCATCGGGCGTCGTGCGCGGTGGTAAGCTTTCGGTAATTGGGAACGGTGTAGTGCTTGACCCGTGGCACCTGATGAAAGAGATCGCGACGATTGAAGCGCAAGGCGTCACGATCAATCCTGAAAACCTGATGATCGCGGAAAACACACCACTGATTTTACCACTTCACGGCGAACTTGATCGGTTGCGCGAAGAGGCCGCGAGCAAGGGGACTAAAATTGGGACCACTGGCCGTGGAATTGGGCCTGCGTATGAAGATAAAGTCGGCCGCCGGTCAGTCCGCGTGGCTGATCTTGCGGATGATGCTACGCTTGAGGCCCGCGTTGACCGCGCGTTGCAGCACCATAATCCGCTGCGCAAAGGGCTCGGTTATGCAGAAGTCGACCGTGAGGCACTGCTGGCCGATCTGCGTGCGATTGCGCCCAAAATCTTGCCATACGCGGCACCAGTTTGGAAAGTTTTGAACGACAAACGCAAAGCTGGAAAGCGGATTTTATTCGAAGGCGCGCAAGGCGCATTGCTGGACGTTGATTTCGGAACCTACCCGTTTGTGACGTCGTCCAACGTGATTGCAGGGCAGGCGGCCACTGGCGTAGGCCTTGGTCCAACGGCCATCGATTACGTCTTAGGAATCGTCAAAGCCTATACAACACGTGTGGGCGAAGGGCCTTTTCCAACAGAACTGGAAGACGCAGATGGACAACGCCTCGGTGAACGTGGCCATGAATTTGGCACAACAACAGGGCGCAAGCGTCGGTGTGGTTGGTTTGACGCGGCATTGTTGCGCCAAACTTGTGCGACGTCCGGCGTTACGGGCATTTGCCTGACAAAGCTTGACGTTCTGGATGGGTTCGAGACCTTGAAGATGTGCGTCGGTTACGCGCTGGACGGCGAAACATTGGGCTATCTGCCAACCGCGGCAATGGATCAGGCGCGCTGTGTGCCGATCTATGAAGAGATGCCTGGTTGGTCGGAAAGCACAGAAGGGGCGCGATCTTGGGCCGAATTGCCGGCGCAAGCGATCAAATATGTGCGCCGCATCGAAGAGTTGATTGATTGCCCGGTAGCCCTAGTTTCTACGTCACCTGAGCGCGAGGATACAATCCTTGTGACGGACCCATTTGCGGATTGATATGGCATTGACTTACAAACAACGGCGGCGCTGGTCGCTTTTCCTGCTGGTGGTCTTCCTGCCAATCTACATCTTGGTTGCCGTGGCGGTGATGAGTGTGGCGACGCGCGCACCGTTGGTGATCGAGTTCTTGATTTATGTATTCCTAGGCATTGCATGGGTTTTCCCATTCAAGAGTGTGTTTATGGGTATTGGCCAAGCCGATCCGGACGCGCCCGACGACTGAGCGTGACCTGGTTGAATGTTTCCCTGCAGGCCAAAGATTACTTTTTTGATTTGCTAGCCGCATAGCCATAACAAAGACAAAAGGCGGAGGATTGTATCCCCCACCTTTTGTCTTTGTTATGGCTTTGTTTGGTTAGCCTGCTTTGGTCTCTGGCCGGAACCGTGTCTCGTCTGACACTTGGAACCGGCAATTGCGAACCTTGCTGATGCGACCTTCACGCAAAAGCGTTCCGAACGACCGCAGTCCATCTTCGCGGCTGAACTCCACGTCAGACGTTAGCTGCACCTTCTTCATGATTTGAGGGCGAGAGAAATCCTCGGACCTTTCAACAAACGCAGTGTAAGCTGCGGCCGCTTCAAGCAAATCAGGTAGCGCAGTTGCTGTTACGGCCGCCTTAAGCTGTGCGATTGCATTGCGTCGACGGTTACCTTCTGGTTCGTTCAGTTCTTGATCCGTTTGATCGAGAATATGTGACAAAGTGCTGTCGTCAGTTTCAGGCAGGCTGTTTCGTATTTTTTCGACCGGCACGTCCTGCTCGGGTGCTTCAAGAGCGGGCGTTTTCGGAGAAAAATCACGTTTTACCTCGGCCAGCTCATCCATAAGGTCGGCTTCTTCATCCTCAGACAAGCTTGTCTCGGTAGGGGCCGTAATAGCGTCGAGGTCCTCGAACCCATCAAGTTTTGCAACATCAAGCACGTCCTCGTCATAGCCATCTTCCAGATCATCTTCGACGAATGCAAAAGAGTCAGCTGATGCTTCTACAGGTTCGTCCTGCGGCAGATCCGATTTGCGCAAACGCAGAACCTGAGCACGAATTACTGGTTTTGTGTCGACTGGGGTGGCCAGCATCTCTGCATCGCTGGCAATCGGATCGACTGATTCTTTAGCGGATTCCTGCGTATCGTTGAGGTGACCTTCAACGTCTGGGGCAGGCGGGGCCATCTTAGCTGTTAAACTGCTTAACAGTGCATCATCATCTTCAGCGGCATCGGACATATCAACAGCAGTGTCCAGTTTTTCGGGCTCGTCGGCTATCGGAGGCATCAGCTCTGCGATTTCTTCCAATTCTGCTTCGAAGCCAGCGTCTTGCGAAATATCAATGTCCATTGTGTCTGCGTCTGCGATGTTTGGCATCTCAGGGGCATACTGATCTTCATTGTATTTGGCGGCTTCAGGGGTGTCTGATTGCCTGACAACGGCGCGAATGCGCTGCAACTTCGCCGCTACACTTTGCGCGTCGGGGTGTGCAGTGTGTTCTGGCGCGATGTCAGCCGGAACTGCTTGTGCAATTGTCGCCTGACCGGAGGCCACGAGCGGTGAGAAAACAGTTTCCTCGGCCTCCAGTCCTGCAACAAGCTCCGCCTCAGACGCCGTCGCGTCAAAGTTGGCTGTCTCAAACTCTTGATCTATGTCAGCCATATAGGCTGATTCCATAGCGACTTGTGGCGCCACAGATGCAGCAGCAACTTGTATTGGATCAGGACGTATAGCTTGTGGTGGCATAGCAGGTGCTGGGGCTTGCCGTGCACGCAGCACTATGCCGCCGTCTGTCGTGCTGGCATCGACACGGCGCGTGATTTTACGCTCGGCGATTTTTGCCAACATCTATACATCAGGTGCGGGGGACTCTGCCCCAAAATACCGATCATCGGCTGCCAAATCGCGGAAATACTCCGCGATAGCCTTCATCGTACCGAAGGAATCGTCAAATCCTTCCGAGGTGCACGAAAAAGTGCCGCATGATACAGTAAGAATCTTGCTCGAATCTACCATTCTTTTGCTCGCTTTCTACCAAACCCAGTAAGGAAACGTTTACCATCAATTGGTTCGCAATTCGGCACAACAACGGGTAAAACTCGGTATTAATTCAAGGCGCTTTTAAGGAATGTTTCCAAATACGCGCGTAATGACAGGTGGTCGCATTGATTGTTCACAGTTCTGATCCAGTAGCCTTAGTGGGTGGTGCCGACCTTGGACCGCAAGACCTTAACATTTTACAAAGCTATGCGCCAAGTTTTGTTGGAGTCGATGGTGGTGCCGATCATCTATTGACTGCGGGGATCAGACCCGTAGCAGTTATTGGTGATCTAGACAGTATATCTGACGGCGCGCGGCTTGAATACAGCGATCTGCTGCATCACGTTTGCGAACAAGATACTGTCGACTTTGAAAAGGCGTGGCGGCTTGTGGATGCGCCAATTGTATTTGCTGTTGGGTTTTCGGGTGGCAGGCTCGACCATACGTTGGCTGTTCTCAATGTGATGGGGCGATTTGGGGGGCGGCGACTGATTCTGATCGGGACTGAGGACGTGACCGCGATTGTGCCTCGAGATGGGATAGTTTTGAATGGATTAGGAACTGGATCACGCCTGTCATTGATGCCGCTTGCGACTGCGCGGGTATCGGCAACGGGCATACGCTGGCCTGTGGATGATCAGGTATTCGATACTCTGCGGTTCACCAGCCCATCGAACGAAGTGGTTGGACCTGTTGTTACGCTTTCTGCAGAGGGACCTGTTTTACTTGTGCTGCCACGGCGATCACTAGACGCAATGGTCAAAGCAA
>Ga0115006_10000101_pt1 | contig 40985 bp, 43 predicted proteins | sample ArcOceMetagenome_3_FD_88943 | JGI IMG/M metagenome (GOLD analysis project Ga0115006, IMG submission 88943) | Marine eukaryotic phytoplankton communities from Arctic Ocean - Arctic Ocean- Svalbard ARC20M Metagenome | ecosystem: Environmental > Aquatic > Marine > Oceanic | place: Arctic Ocean...
ATAAATCGAAAATATTTAATTGTATAAATCGAAAATATTTAATTGTATAAATCGAAAATATTTAATTGTATAAATCGAAAATATTTAATTGTATAAATCGAAAATATTTTGTTTAATGAAAAATTTTTTGAAAATATTACATGATATTTTCAATACCGTATGATATATTTTATGGACTAATAATTAATACTAAAAGTTTTATAATTTTAGGAAGATTGCGAATGGTAAGTACTGTTTTAAAAAATTATTCAGAAAAAAAAATAAATATTTATTTTAAGAAAGAGATGCTTTTTGTAAATGAAATAAAAAAAAATTTAAGTAAAAATATAATCTATAATTTTTATAATAATTTTAAAAAATTACCAAAAATTATATCTAGAAAAATATTTCGTTTAAATATATTAAAATCTATTTATATGATGGTTTGGAAAAATTATTTAAATTTTGAACAAAATATTATTTTAAATCATGAAGAAAATGAATGGTGTTGTAATATATTGGAAAAATATAATTTTAATGATGCAAATTTTTATACATAAATACAACTTTTATAAAGCTAATCTACTTAATTACCCAAATACTTATTTATAATTTTATTATATATTAATTATATATAATATGATTAAAAAAATGATTGAAAATATAAATTTTTCCAATCTTAGTAAAATATTTATAAAAAATTTTTTACTTGGAGGGTTTGTATTAGGTAGTGCAATCGCAATTATTGAATTAATATATACATCTACAAATTTAATAAACTTTTATGCATTTATATGTGCTAGTTTTTTTTTATATGAAATACCTACATATTTAGAAGTTAGAAAACGAGGCGACCCAAATTTAACTAATTCATTTTTAGTTCATTCAATATATGGTTCTGCAGCTTTTTTTTTATATACTATATTTTTATGGTATTTAAATAAAAAAAAATTAAGTAAAAAAAAAATTATAATAATTACTTGCAGTGTGTATTTAATTGTATCATTAATCTACTTTTTTTATCAATTGTATATTAATTATTATTTATTTAATTAATTAATTTTTTCATTAAATAATCTATCTTCAAATTACATATCTCGTGAAGTATTAATTGGAATCCACGCATTATATAACTCGTGTGTATTAAAGTTTTTGATTGTAATAAAATGTCAATTGATATATTAGTTAATATATTATTCAATATTTAATTGTGTATAATTCTTTTTATTTATTATATAAAAAGAATGTAATGGATAATGCTGTGCCAATAAAATTTAATGGAATATAATATAAATCAATGTTTTAAATTTATATATATATTCGTTTTAATTATTTTCAATATTAATTGATTCTGATATATTTTCTAATTTATCTATTAGAATATCAGATTTTTTAAAAACCTCATTTATTTTTATATTTTCATTTAAAAGATATATATTATTATCATTTATTTCTTTATTATGAATAGTAATTTTATTAATTTTTTCTTTTAAATTACTTATAAGTAAATTATTTTCTTTAATTATTTCATTTAATTTTTCATTACTTAATATTAATACATTATTTTTCTCATTCATATCTATAAATTTACATTCATAATCTGAGTGAATTTTATCAACTTGGATTTCTAAATTTTTATTTTCATTTTCAATATATTCATATTTATTATTAAGTTCATTAATATTTTCCTCATATTCTTGTTTAATGTTCGATAATTCGTGATTATTGGAATTTATTTTTTCAATTTTATTATTTAACATTTCCTTTTCATTATTAACATTTTCATATTTTCGAATATTATCAGTATATTTATTACATATATCACTATATTTTTTTTCTAATTCAAAATACTGGTTTGAAGCGATATTCCCCATTATTAATAATAAAGATTTAAATATAAATTTTTTTAACAACAATTATTTTTATTTTGATAATTAATAATATTATTTCTAATTTTTATCTGTTTCTTTTTATCATAAATATTTGAATCTAATAGTAATTTACATAATTTATTTAATATCAATTCTATTTCATTTAAATTAGAATCTTTACTACTTATCTCATAATAACCAAAACCATTATCAATTGAATATTGGTTTGCTTCTTCATAATCTACTTCTCGTTTATCATTAAGGTCCTTTTTATTTCCAATTATAGTAATTTTTAATTCTTCTTTTATTCGAAATTTATATAATTCAGATAACCATACTTTAATATTATCAAAACTTTTTTTGGAAGTTATATCATATACTATAAATATACCGTGAGAACCTCTATAATAACTATTGGTAATAGTTTTAAATCTTTCTTGACCAGCAGTATCCCATATTTGTACTTTTATATGTTTATTATCAACTACAATATTTTTAATCTTAAAATCTACACCAATTGTTGATATATATGATTCATTATAAATATTATCAATTAATCTCAAAACGATACTGGATTTACCTACCCCACTGTCACCAATCAATAAAATTTTAAGGATAATATCACTTTCTTGCATATAATATTATAAATATTTTTATTATATTTTTAAAACCTTAAATATATAATTATAAAATTAAATTAAACAATTAAAGTATTTATTAATTACAAATTCTCGTTGATTTTTTACAATTAATATTTTTACATTTATTTGGACATCCAAATAAATAACCATTAATACACGTCCCACAAATACCATTATTATTTGATTCGTTTTGCGAATAACATCCAACTTGTGAATCATTGCAATATTTATTAGAAGCACCAGAACCTTTTTTATTATATAACTTCTTTTGTTTGTTTGATATATACTTGTTATCTATGTACTTATTATTCCTTAGCTTATCATCTCTATATCCATTATCTCGGTACTCATTATCCCTTAGCCCATTACGTCTATATCCATTATCTATGTATGTATCATCTCTGTACTCGTTATCTCTGTACTCATTATCTCTGTACTCATTATCTCTGTATTCATTATCTCTGTACTCATTATCTCTGTACTCATTATCTCTGTATTCATTATCTCTGTACTCATTATCTCTATACTCATTATCCCTTAGCTTATCATGTCTATACTCGTTATCTCTGTACTTGTTATCTCTGTACTTGTTATCTCTGTACTTGTTATCTCTGTACTTGTTATCTCTGTACTTGTTATCTCTGTACTTGTTATCTCTGTACTTGTTATCTATGTAATTATTATCTATTCGTTTATCATCTCTAATAAAGTTTTTAAAACATTTATTATCACAGTAAGTTCTCAATTTACGAAAATTTTTTATATTTATTCGTTTATTTAATTTTAAAATATTTTTAAGACAATCTCGATTACACAGATTAATCTTTTTATTTAAATTATTTATGTTGGGTAATTGTGATTTATCCCTATTATAATTTTTATCATATATTTTTTTACTATTTTTATCAGTATTTTTAAGAATTTTTTTATATTTTTCATTCATATTTTGATATCCTTCAAATTTTTTACTTATAAAAAAAATAATTAATATTAGAAAAAATACATAAATAATTTTATTAATTTTCATTATATAAATTATATTAATATATAATTTTGTTCAAAATATTATTTAAATGTGATTTAAATACTTCTTGTTTCAAATATTATCTGATGAACCAATTGATACTGCTTCAATAAAGGGAAAATCTTCGTCATTCGTTAACATTACTAGTCCTTCTACGACAATTTGTCCTTTTTTGTCCATATCTTCCCATAATTTTTTTAAATTTTCTGTAAATAAGCCTTCTACCGCTCTAGTTAATGATCTAGATATTATATCTAAATTATCTTTGCCAAATACTTTATCTTTTATTCCAATATTACCATAACTATACGCGATGCCACCATCGTCAATTTTAACACCAGTTGGATTAAAAGTAGAACGCCTATGCCACCAAGGTGCTGTACCTGTTTCACCAGAGGGTTCTTGTTCTTTATCGTCATCAACCCTCCAACAACCTAAAATACTTTCATACTCTTCACTATCTATATATATTTGCCATTTACCATTTATTTCGTGTTTAGACATGAATTTTAATTCAATATCAAAATCATAATTTTCAAATATAATATAAAATTTATCATCTTCGTTTAACATGTTTTTTTGACAAATACCTTTTTCTCTAAAATTTACAATAAAACTAACTGATATTTTTCGTATGCCAAATAAAACTAAATACGTGTTTTCCAATTCAGAATCATCGCTATCAGAATCTTCATAATATTTACTATAATCTTTATCTACTATTAATTCTGGTATTAAATAGTTTCTATCATTGTGTGGAAGTTTTAAAATATTTGAATCAGAATATAAAATATCTCGTATTACTTCTAATTTAATTATATCCAATTGTTTAGTATTCGAGTTATGTGGTACAATATTATTATTAATATTATAATTCATATACATAATAGTTATTTTATATATTGTAACTTTTAAGTATATCAATTTTTATAATTAATATTTAAAATTGTTCTTAAACCTTTCGTATATTAGTTGAATCGTTCTCTGTGTTTATATTGTAATTGTAATTATTGGGGATATTATTAGATGTAGTTAATTCTTTATAAAATTTAAGAAATTGAGTTTGGTCTTCGATCGAATTTATATCAACATTAATATGGTTAACAGTATTTGTAGTTTTCGATTCAATATCTTTTTTATATTTTTCAATTATGATATCTTTTTGCGAAATATTCTTTTTTAATTTTTCCAATTCATCTGTTAAATAAAAGATGTGTTTATTATGTGTATTTTTATAATTGTTAAATATAGAAATATTATTATTAACTTTATTTTTATAATTTTGTAAATCTGTATATAATTTAATATTAATTTGTTTTAAATCATTTAATGACATATTTTTAATTGACTCGGATGTTTCATCTATTGGCACCATATCAATTATTTCGTTATCTAATTCTTTTTCCAATAAATCATTTCGCTGTTTCTCGATAAAAGTATATAATCTATTGATTAATTCTAATTTTTTACCTTTGATATCTAATTTAAATTTTTTTAAAATATTTTTTAATTCTAATACTTTTAATTGTTCTATATCTAACTTTTTAAATTGTTTAATATCGTCTATATTCCACTTTTCAATGTTTTTAATATCAATATTCATATTAATATATATTAATATTTGACCTTTAAATAAATTTTAAATTAACAAAAATAAAACCTATTTTATTTATATATGTGCGGAATTATAGCATATATTGGTTATTATAATAATGCTAGTGAATATATAATTAATGGTTTAAATTTATTACAAAACCGTGGATATGATTCAGCTGGTATAACTACCCAACATATTAAAGATAGCTGTTTAAATATAATTACATCCAAATATGCCAATAATGAAAATAATAAATCATTAGACATTCTTAAAAATAATATATATAAACATATTAATTCAAATATAGGTATAGGACATACGCGGTGGGCAACTCACGGAAAAAAATCTGATATAAATTCACATCCACATTCAGACATGGATAATATTATTTACATAGTACATAACGGAATTATAGATAATTATTTAGAATTAAAACAGATATTAATTAAAAATAAATATACTTTTCGTTCAGAAACCGATACTGAAATAATTGCTTCTTTGATTGCTTATTATTATAAAATCAACAATTATTGCGATTTTAAAAAAACACTTAGTCAAGTTAATAAAATACTTAGTGGTTCTTACGCATTAGTAATATTTAATAAAAAAGAACCTAATAAACTTTTTTTATTAAAAAATAGTTCACCTCTATTATTGGGATTTAATAATAAAATTTCTATAATTGCTTCAGAATCTTTAGCTTTTTCAAATAAAGTTGATAATTATTTAGTATTGGAAGATAATGATATAATATCTATAAAATTGGACGATTATCTTAATATTCATATTGAAAAGGATAAAGATTATGTTATACATAAGGTTATTAAAAATACCATTGAATTAACTCCATATCCATTTGTTCATTGGACAATCAAAGAAATTATGGCACAACCATTAACATGTGTAAAAGTTTTAAATATGGGGAGAAGAATAAAAAATTCTGAAATTATTTTAAATGGTTTAAACGAATATTATGATAAAATACTTAAATTAAATAATATAATTATATCAGGTTGTGGAACTTCTTACAACGCTGGATTAATTGGTTATAAATATATGAAACTATTAAAATCGGCAGATAACCTTCAGGTTATTGATGCTTCAGAATATTCAGATTATGAATTAAATATTAAAGAAAATAATGGTATAATTTTATTATCACAATCTGGCGAAACCAAAGACTTACATAAACTTCTCAATACTACAAAAAAAATGAATTTTCTAATTATTGGTATAGTAAATGTAATTAATTCCCTTATTGCAAGAGAAAGTGATTGTGGTGTATATTTAAATGCTGGGAGAGAAAATGCGGTTGCGTCAACTAAATCATTTACTGCACAAGTAATTATATTGGCATTATTGGCTTTATATTTATCTCAAATTAAAAATAAAGATGATATTAAATTATTAGAAATTCGTAAAGAAATTATCGTAAATATTAATGATTTAGCATTAGATATAGAAAATAGTATCAAAAATATTGAATATTGTAAAAAAATAGCAAATAGATTATTAGACAAAAAATCATGCTTTATATTGGGAACTGGATTATCTGAAACTATAGCAAAAGAATCTGCTTTAAAACTAAAAGAAATTTCATATATTCATGCCGAAGGTTATTCGTTTGCTTCATTGAAACACGGTCCTTTTGCATTAATAGAAAAAAACACTCCCATATTTATACTTTCCCCAGATATAGAAAATAGTAAAAAATGTAATACAATTGCGGAAGAAGTAAAATGTCGTGGAGCTATGGTTATATTAATTACTTCAAGAGATGAAGAAAATATAAACTTATATGATTTTATAGTTAAAATTCCATATAATAAGTATTTTGGAAATATATTATGTAATGTCATAATGCAATTAATTGCATATGAGTTATCTTTATTAAAAGGTATTAATCCCGATATGCCCAGAAATTTGGCAAAAGTCGTTACGGTTGAGTAATTAAAAACTAAGCTATTTTATATTTTTCATATTATTTAAATTATATTTAATTATAAATATATTTAAACATTTAAATATATTTATAATAAAATTATATAAAATTATATAAAATTATACAAAATTATATAAAATTATACAAAATTATATAAAATTATACAAAATTATATAAATTATGTATAGAATTAATAAATTATTATATAATAGTTATTATGGTCTAAAAGGTTCTGAAATATTATATAAAAAATTTCTTGAATATGAAATTAAAAATGCACATATATATTCAGGTGGAGCAATTATGGATTTAGTAGATCAATTTCATAATTCAAAAAATAATGAAATATCCACATATATACACGCACATGAACAAGGTTTAGGTCATGCTTCTACTGGTTATTCAAAAGCATCAGGGAAAATGGGATTGTCTATAGTTACATCTGGTCCTGGACTTACAAATATTTTAACACCTATGTTAGACGCAACGAATGATAGTACACCAATGATGGTTATATCTGGACAGGTTGGTACCAATGTTATGGGTACAAATGCCTTCCAAGAATGCGATGCAGTTAATCTATCAATTCCTACAACTAAATTCAGTTATTGTGTTAAAGATATTGAGGAATTACCGTTTATATTTGATATTGCATATTTGATAGCAAATAATGGGAAAAAGGGGTGTGTTCATATAGATTTACCTAAAAATATATCTAATGCAATATTTTCAAATACTATATTTCAAAATAAAAAAAATAATTTATTAGAAAAAAAATATTATCATCTTTTTAAAAATTATGAAATGAATGATTATACAAATATTATTATTTCAAAAAATAGAAAAATTAAAAATGTATATAATAAAAAATATATTAAAAAAATCGCAAATTTAATTAATAATTCTAAAAAACCTATTTTTTACATTGGACAAGGATGTAACAATTATAGTGAGGAGTTAACATGTTTAGTTAAAAAAGCCAACATACCAGTTACAACAACTATTCATGCTATGAATAGTTTTGATGAAAATAATAAACTTTCTTTACAAATGTTAGGTATGCATGGAAATGCTGCTGCAAATTACGCAATTCAAGATGCCGATTTAATTATTTGTATAGGTGCAAGATTTGATGATAGAACGACTGGAAATATTGATAAATATGCACCTAACGCAAAAAAAGCATCTATAAATAATGTTGGAGGAATAATACATAATAATATAAATATTGATGAAATTAATACTATTGTTAAGGCGGATTTTCCTATTTTGGGAGATTCTGGAATTTTTATTAAAAAACTATATAAATATATTGAATTTAAACCAAGGGATAAATGGATAAGCACTATTAAAAATTGGAAAAAAAAATATGAATTTAAATATAATGAACTCGATGATGGTCGAATAAAAACTCAATCAGTTATAACTGATATTAATAATTTAATGAATAATGACGCAATTATTACGACAGGTGTCGGTTCGCATCAAATGATGGCAGCCCAATTTATTAAATGGAATAATAAAAACAAAATATTAACTTCGGGAAGTTTGGGAGTAATGGGAGCTGGGGTACCTTATGCTATTGGTGCTCAAATTGCTTACCCAAATAGACAAGTTATTGTTATTGACGGAGACTCTAGTTTTATGATGACTATGAATGAATTGAAAACAATTAAAGAATATAATTTACCTATAAAAATAGCAATAATGAATAATCGTACTCAAGGTATGGTAAAAGAATGGGAAAATCTTTTTTTTGATGGTAGAATTACTGCTACTTCTAATAATAATAATCCAAATTTTAAAAAATTAGCAGAATGTTTTGGCATTAAAGGATTTTATTGTAATAATAAAGATAAACTTTACGAAACTGTTAATGAATTTTTGAATTTTAAGGGTCCGAGTTTATGCGAATTCGATGTTGTTGACGAAATATGTCTACCTTTAGTAAAACCTGGGTGTGCTTTAGATGATATGTTATTAGAAGAAGAATATGTAAATAAGTTTAAAAAAAAAAATATTAATCGTAATGTAGAACCACCTTCATGAAAATAACCACATATATTACTAAAGCTATATATTACAGAATGTCAAAAATAGCTTGACTATACTTATCTTTACCACATCTTGAACAATACATATATGTTTCACCATATATGCATTTTTCTTTTTCTTTAATCCAAGAATGAATACCAAATTCTTCAATACATTTTTCACTTATTTCTTTTTTAATATCATTTAAAGAATTAATACATTCGTTTTTATTTTTTTTAATTAATTTAATTTGTTCAATTAAGTAACTTTGTGTTTGTTTTAATTCTGTTATATTTTTCATAATTTCAATAAAAAAATATAATTTTTATAAATAATTTAATCAATTTTATTAAATTATATAAATATACAAATTATTTACTAAATACTAATGATACAATACCTTTCTCTAAATTGCCTACAGTTGAATTTTGTAAAACATTTATATTATAATTAATTTTTAAAAATATATGTTGAGTATTATGTATATTGTTCCCATTAGTAAATTTATTTTCACAAAATTCACATAAATCATAATTTTGACATATTATACATTTATATCTGGCACCAATTATATTTGATTTACAATTATCGCACAAAACACTATGTTTTATATTATTTTTTTTTATTATAGTATCTCTTATATTAATTACATTTGATTCAATGTTAGTTAAACAAGTAAACGATTTTTCTAAATAATTTTTAATATCTGTTATTTCATTATTTGTATTCGGTTGAGATTGTGTAAATAATGATCCTGGATTATTTGCCATATTTGCCATATTTGCCATATTTGCCATATTTGTCATATTTGTATTCGGTTGAGATTGTGTAAATAATGATCCTGGATTATTTGGCATATTTGTATTCTGTTGAGGCTGTCTAAAATTACCGAAACCAAATTCAGAACTATACATTTTATTATCTTTATTCATTATATTTTATTTTAAAAATATTACCTTATAAAAATCATAATTTATTTATTTATCGTAAACAACTATTATATAACCAACCAGATGCTGCTAAAGCCGTACAGGCCGGAACATAAGCAGGACAGTCTGGATTTTGAGAGAAATGATATGCTGGGATATAGCACGCAAGGGGTAAACAGTATTTCCAACATACATCAGTATTTCTTGAACGTAAATCATTATATCTATTTGGGCTATGAACACTTGATCGACTTCTTCTTCTGCTTGCCAACATTGCTGCCCCACCTTTCATTTTTATAGATTTCTTATTAATTTTATTTTTTTTTTTTATAGATTTCATACTATATTTTATTAATTTTATTTTTTTTATAGATTTCATAATATATTTTTTTTTATTTTTTTTTTTTAATTGAAACTTCGCAGAACCTACTCTTTGATTTTTTTCTAACTATTTCTGGATATTTTTCTACTAAATATTTACAATTTTCTTCTTCTATTTCTTTTCTATTAGATGCTTCCAATCCTCCCGGTAATGAATAATTTTTCGTCAATGCCGATATATAATTAAACCTTACTATTGAACCATATTTATTATAGTATAACATTGTTCTTTCATAATCTGTTTTTCGGGTACATTTCATTTCAAGTTGTTTACTTCTCGTAGATATAAATCCAACGCATGTAGCAATTAAGAATCTTAAATCATTGGTAATCGTTTTATAACAAAAAAACGGATTATATACAGGATAAAAGCCAAAAATTTTAGAACCACTTTTTTCACATTCTTGGAATCCTTTTTTTATTAATTTATCTAAATTTGTAATTTTTTTATATTTTTTCTTATCATTTATTATTGTCAATTCGGATAATTCTTTCACATCATCTTCCATTAAAAAAATCTTTTCTCCTTTTTTAAAAAAATTATGAATTATATTCATTTTTTCTAAATAAGATTCACTTTCGGGTTTAAATATATATTTAATATTATCTTTTACTTTATTCAATTCTGATTTGGCAATAGATTCCTTATATAATTTTGATTCATATGTGTTTGATAAAAAGATATATATTGGTATTTTATTTTTTTTAGGTAATACATCATTTAAATACTTTAGGGATAATTTACATATTAACTCAGGGCGTTTATAACTTAATATACCTATTTTATAATTCATATATTTATATATTTATATTTGATAATAATTAAAACAATCTAATAATAATTAAAACAATCTAATAATAATTAAAACTAATTATACTGTATTTATTCTATATTCACTATGTTCGTATATCTCACCTAGATAAAAGGGGGTAAATTGAAAGCGAGAATAACCTTCTGTTTTTTTACCATTCCATAATCAAATAACACAACTAAGGTGGTCACATATACTTCCCATCAAAAATCACATATATACTTTGTCGTTTAAAAACAAGATTTCGTCATATATTTTGATATTATTATGCTTTATATTTAATTGGTTTAATTTTTTACCAATCATTTTTTACTTCAATTAAAAATGATTGATAAAAAATTTATAGGTGTATTTAATTTATCTATATTATAAGTATATTCTGTATCATATACATGTATTACTCCATTATCATATTTTTTTTAATTTTAGGTAATTCTGATAAATTCCTTATAAATGATTGGCAAATTCCTATTCTTCGTTGTTGATGATTTATAGTCCCAATCAATGAATGGTTCCCAGTCATCATGACGATTTTCTATATTGTAAATGGTATTTAATGGCAACATTTTATTCGTATAAATTATATTATTATTTTGTTTTTTATATTTATATTTCAATAAATATAAATATGGATGAAGTACATCTCATTATTGATTGGTGTTGTCATTTTGATTTAAATACAATGCAAACATTTATTAAGAATTCAGAATTAGTTGTTAATTCTATTCATTTTCACGAACCTATAGGTAATAAGAAAGAAATATTGAGTTTATTTTATAATACAGATGTTGATGATTTTAGAGGGCAAACACATTTTAATATATTTATTATTAATGATAAAACACCAAAATATGAACATAGAAATACATCAAAAGGATTACGAAAAGTTAATAGTAAATTATTTGATTTAAAAACACAACTTAGACAAATTACTGGTGGATATAAAATACACGCTACAGATAATATACAGGAAACGAAAGATAATTTACGATGTCTATCTCTATTTAATAAATATTATAATCAAAAGGTTTTTACAGATATTTCACACGTATTTAATACTTTAAATGTATATATACAACTAAAATGGGTGGTTATGCGAAATTTCGAAGAAATGCCGTCTAATTTAACGATTGACGAACACCTCGATATTGATTTGTTAGTTAATGATTATTTTTTAGTTAAAACAATTTTAGATGCTGATAGTGCTACTGATTTACGATATGACGATGGTGGACCACGGATTTTGAATTTTGTATATATTGGAAATACGAGGGTTTTGTTTGATTTTAGGCAAGTTGGGGATAATTATTATGATATCAATTTTCAACAAAATATGCTTGATACTAGAATATCTCTTCGCAATTTTTATACACCAAATAATGAATATCACCTATTTAGTTTAATATATCACGCTATCGTACATAAACCCGCTATATCCGAAACCTATATAAAGATTTTTATTAAATATGGTATTGAACCAAAAGATATAAATATATCTTTTTTAAGAATTGTATTAAACCAATTTATGACTAAGAATAATTTTCATTATGTCCGACCAGAACCATCAGTGGGATTTTTTATAGAATAACAATCTAATAATAATTAAAAACAATAAATTTAATTGTTCTTTTTTTATTTTTTATTAAAATTGATTACTATTAATATCAATTTATTTAAAGAATAAAATATTATTTATAATAGTATAAATATGCAATTTACAGAAGAGTTTTTAGATAAAATGCTTAATTTTGCAATAAAATATCATTCAAATAATGATTATAAATTAGCAGAAATACCAGATAAATTAGAAAATATAAATAATGCAAAAGATTATTTTATTCAAGCTTTGGAATTTGAAACACACAATTCTCTTCAACATGAATTAGAAAAAGATACAACTAATAAAATTAATCATAAAACACCTTTATTACATATGGTAGATTTAGAAACAGAAGAACCAGGTATTGTTATCGGGGATTTGGATAATAAAGAACTTTTAGTTTATTCTAAAATTAAAAATGAAACTGAAACAAATATTTGTAGAAAAAAAAAAAAGGTTAAATCTGTAAAAGAACTTGAAGAAATAGCAGTTAAAAATATTGATAAATTACAAAAAAAATATGGAGAAGAAGAATATAAATGCGGTATACGAGATAAGAAAAAAATTGTAAATGAAACTAATCGGAAAATTAAAAAAACTGAAAAAGAAAATGATAAAATGGATAAGAAAACTGAAAAAATATTAAATAAGATCAATGACCTTGAAAATAAATTAGAAGTTAATCCAAAAAATGCCAATAAATACATTGAAAAAATTGCTTCATATAACTCCGATATTGATATTTGTAATGATCGTAAAGAAACATATAATCACGAGAATAAACTTTTACGTAATAGTATTTTAGATTTTTTAGAAGAAATAGAACATCATGATATAAAGTATAAAAAGGAAAAAAAGTTGAAAAAAGAAACAACCGAAAGTATAATCAATGATAGTAATTCAGTTGATGACAAAATTACTAAAGATAACAATAAAAATGATAACAATGAAAATGAATACAATGAAAATGAATACAATGAAAATGAATACAATGAAAATGAATACAATGAAAAATCTGATGAAATTAAATTAGAATCTGAAAAAAATTTAAATAATAACAAAAAATCTGAAAAAAAAACCAAAAAATTACCAGATTCAAACCATTTAATAAGCGATGAACTTGATATTTTAGAAGAATTTTATAATGATAGTACAAATAAACATATGGATACTGAGAGAAAAGAAGTTTCATACAATTCAGTTAAAGTTTATCCCAGTCCTATACCACTAGAAAGACATATAAACGCAATATTTAATACTGATCCAAATCCGGTTTTATTACCGACATTATTATATGGTTCTACTCTTAATAATAAACAAGAATTTGTAAAGGTTTTTCATGGACCTCCTGGAACAGGAAAAACATATACTTTGATAAATGAATTAGACAAATTATTAAAAAAAACCATGAAAGGTAAAATATTTGTTTGTGCACCTAGTAATATTGGTGTTTTGAACTTGTATAAACGTGCACAAAGTTTTAATATTAACGGACTCCTTATTTTATCAAATACGTCAAAAATTAGTGAGAAAGATATACCTAAGGATATTAAAAATATTAATAAAAGAGTAATTTTTAGCACAATCTCCATGCGTTTTGGGAAAGATTTAAAAGATACAGAATTTAAAACTATATTTATAGATGAGGCTGCTCAATGTCAAGAAGCATTAATTTGGGGATTATTACGTAAATCGGTTGATAGATTATATCTTTGTGGTGATCCTATGCAATTACCCGCATTAGTTTCAGAAGAAGGTAAAAAATATAATTTTGGTAGAAGTCTTATAGAAAGATTAATGAGTCTTAATTATCCTGCTAAACTTTTAGATACTCAAAGAAGAATGCATCCAAAAATTGCCGAATTCCCTAATAAATATTTTTATGAAAATAAACTTAAGACCGAATATAATCATAATTATGATATAGAACCACTTCAGATAATTAATGTAGATGGTTCCGAAGAGAAAAATGGTACGAGTTATATGAATAAAAAAGAGGGTGAAAAAATACTACAAATATATAACGATTTGAAAAATATTTTCGACGATATAGTAATTATATCTCCATATACTGCTCATTGTGAATTACTTAAAAAATTATCAGATAATATGAATGTCCATACAATTGATTCTTTCCAAGGAAGAGAAGCTGATGTAATTATATTGTCGACTGTAAGAACTGGAAATGATGTAGGATTCTGGAATGATAAAAGGAGATTAAATGTTGGGTTAACTAGAGCAAGACACGCTTTAAGAGTTATTGGTTGTACGAAAACGTGGAATGTGAAGGATGGTCCTCTTAAAGATTATTATGGATATTGTAAAAAATATATTATTTGAATATAAATTTGAAAAACTAAAAATTATAATTTTATTATATTTAAATGGAAAATAATAAATTAGATAATTATAATATTTATAAAATTTATGCGTATAATACAACAATTTTAGTAAATGATAATAAAAATATTGATAGAAAGATAGATATAGAATATTATTACGATATAGTCAAAGTTTCATTTGATCATACACATATATATGTCTATCTAAAAGACAAAACTATTATTGATTCTAAATATTTTTTAAGAAAATACCCTATTATAAATGATTTTAGTATAGGTTATCCCCAAATTAGTTTTATAGAATAATCATAACTATTTTAATACTTCTTATGTAAATAAAATTGAAATAATATTTTTTCAATTAAGTCATTAATAAAAATGGGTTTCAGTTATTGGACCCCTTTTCCACATTTTAGTTCTTCTGGGTCCAAATGGTATAAACTTTCTAAAAATTATCAAATAGTTTTGAATTGTTGGGATAGTATTAAGCAAATTAAATCTAATGAAAAGTATCGTGTATCTTTTAAGAAAATGACAAACCATTTAAATTATCTAGAAAATAAAGCACTCATACTAAAAAAAGACATTGATAAAATGGATAGTTCAAAATCTGCAATAATGAATAAATTAACTGATTCTCATTCGGAGGTTATTGCTAATATGGTTTTATTAAAATTTAAAATAGAAAAACTAAAAAAGCAACATAAAAAGAGTTTGACTGAATTGCGTTCACAGTTTTTGGAGAGTTTTATTATTTTTCAAAAAACTTGTGAAAATTGCAGAGAATTATTGGAAATTTCAAATAGAGTTAGTTCATTTACTTTTGTTTCAACTCGGTCTAAAAAAACTGAATTAGTTTCTGGGAAATCTATTGCTTTCAATAATAAGTATTTTTGGAAATTTAAAAATAGATATATATCTTCTCCGGATAAAAAGTCAGAAATTGGCGAGTTTGATAGAATAGTATTGGCTTTATTGGCAGGTTGCAAAGGAAAACTTTTCTTAGGAATTAAGCGAGAAATTGCCGAAAATTATTAAGAATTTTGTTACAGTAAAATTGTTGATATAAAAACTAATAAAAGAGAAAAATGGGGTGTTTCTGTACCTTCTTTTAATAGTGATATTGGATATTTTTATAAATTGTAATTAATATTTACAATTAAATATTTTTATAAATTAATTTTTCATATTATGAATAAAAAGTCCATTATTCTTATTATTCATATATATTCCACATCCTTTTGCAAAATAAAAACCCACAGAATGAATATCTGAAATACATCTTTTGAATTGCTTTATACAAATCATTCTATTAACTTCTGGAACTGAATGAACCAAGTTTAACATATCTTTAACATAATTATTCCATAATAGTTTCGCATAATAATATCCTGGTTCTATTTTTTTCATATGAATCTTCGGGTCAATAGGAGATTTCATATATTCTAAAGATTTTACTTGAGATATCGTACACATTTTTTTTGATACAAATGCTAAAAGATACTTTATTTGAACTTTATAAAATTGTGGAAAGATTGCACATTGTAAAATATTTTCATCAATTTCATTAAGATTCATTTGAACTCTAATTATAGTTGTTAGTTTTTAGTTTTTATAAAAATTAATTTCAATTTTTTTGATACATTTAAAATTTAAATATTACGATAATTGTTATCTTTTTATAGAATTATTATCTTTTTATAGAATTATTATCTTTTTACAATTATTATCTTTTTTTACAATTAATTACTAAAATATGTCCTTTATCTTTTCTCAATACATCTCTTTTTCAATATAATCAACTAATTGATTATTTTCTTTTAATTTATTTATAAAATTTTTAAAATCTTCTATTTCATTCATTGTCTTAACGTGATTCCAGAAAGAATCTGCTGCATACCAACCATTATTATTTAATAGTTCAATATTTTTATAATATTCTTCTTCATATATTAAATCTGGAGAATATAATAAATTGATATCAGTAAATAATCCAGAATCATATAATTCATTTTCAATATTGTCTGGTACCATTTTCTTCATTCTTTGAATTGCTTTTGGTATTACATTTTTATCACAATACCAATATAAATCTTCATATTCTGGTAATGATCTTCTTGTAGTTAAAATAAGTTGACCATTTTTCTTAAGTATTCTATGCAGTTGATTATAAAATATTTTACGAACTTCATATGAATCTTTTTCAGAATTAGTTAAATTTTGTATAACTTGAGCACATATAACTATATCATAACTATTATCAGGTATGTTTTCAATATTGGCTTACCAAACTTTACAATCTATATTATTAATTCTTTCTTTACATTTATTTATCATTTCTTCAGATGGGTCAATACCATGTAATTCTTTATAATTATATTGTGATAATTTTTCTAAAAAAACACCTGTTCCACAACCAATATCAATTAAATGCATATTACTACCCTTATCAATCAATTTACTAATACTATTCCAACCTGGGCATTTTTTTCTATAATTATCATAAACATCAAACTTATTGTTATAAGATTCTACAGTATTCGTATTCATTAATGTATGATTAATTAATTGTTGATATTTTTAAATATTTTTTAAATTTAAAAAAGGTTGTAAGATTCTAATAATACAAATTAGAAAAAAAATTTTTATTTATTGATTTATATAAATTACTATTCTTTATCATAAGATTTGAGCAAGAAAAAAAAAAAAATTGAAATTTAGTTTTTAATTATATTTGATTTTTGTATCAAATATGACTGATTATCAATTATCTGATTATGAATCATGTGCTTCTCAACTTACACTAGTCGAAACACTACGACAAACAACTGATAAGAATAGAAAAGAAATCCTCCAAGCAATTAAAGATCATCTTGATAAGATAGATTGGGGACACTACTTTTATATGATAAGAGAAGACCTATTAAAAAGTGCTCGTTCAGGAATGGATACTAGCAAGTCAATTGTTAATGCTCCGCAGGAATTCGATTTTGGAGGTTATCATATCGGGAGTAAAAATTGGAATAGTCGTGATGTATATCGTGAAAACTTTCGTAATCGTTTAATGAACATCCTCAAAGCATCAGGCTTTGAGAAAATAAAAACACTTATAGATGATGGAGATAATCAATACCGCTTTAAGATTATATTTGATGTTAGTTGGTAATAAACAAGACAATATAAATGCATATTAATAGATTTTGAAAATAAAAATAAATAGATGTTAGTATTATTTATAGATATTGTCCTTTTTTATATTCATTTAAATTTTTTTTTAAATTATATTTTTTTTTTTTTTTTAAAATTTCTTAAATGTATTATATAGTAATAATGACAAAAATACTTCCTAGTCATGATTATGATTTATATTGTAATTCAGATTGGTACAAAAAAACAGAATTACCTAGACAATATTCTAAATGGGGTGTATTTGAAGAATTAGCAGAAAAAATTTAAAACAAATTACTAAAATATTATATGATGTAAAAAATGATAAGATTGGTAAAACAAATGTTAAAAAAGCAGGATTTAGAAAAACTCAAAAAATTAATTAAAATTTCATCTGACAAAAAACAATTAGAATCTATTGGAATAAAAGATATCAGTTTTATATTTGAAGAAATAGATAAACTTTCAAATATATCATTAACAAACGAGTGACTTGACCTTACATCGAGCGAATAATATAGACAATGGTGTTTCTATGATTCATTTACTTGCGAAAGACGAATCTTTTCTTGGTCTTTGCACGCTGGTGTGCTTTGCGTTCTCGGGGAGGCTTCTTTTCGTGCTGTTTTCTGTTTCGCGTTTTCTTGTGCTTGGTTTTTTGGCCCTTGCGACGAGTTTTACGAGTGCTGGGGTGTTTGCGATGAGTACGGCGCTTCCCTCCACCTCCAAATAAACCTTGTCTTCGGGTCGCATACACGAACAGACCGGAGACTTTATCATCCCTTAACCAAGTATAGAATAAGCTAGAGTTGCGATCGATACCAGTACTCGAGCAGAGAGCAAGAACGGAGTTCTTGACAAAAGATGGTGTGTCGCCATCTGCTTCCGAACGGTATTTCCATAGTGGCGCGCCACCCTCCACACCGCCATTTTCGGCAAGGACATGCAAGCCTTGCATCCAATCCCCCATGGCCTTATTACTTAGTGTTGCCATGAACTGATACCCGAAATCACGGGTAAAGCTGGCATCTTCCACCACTACTTTCTTTTTGAACAGTTCCTCGAAAGTAGCGGTGGAACCTAGATTTCCAGCATGGATCTGTTGTTGGATGATCTTCAACGCCTCATGCATGGTGTTATTAGCGGATAGTGTGTTAACGGCGCTTATTCCGATGTCGACTTTGTAGGACAGAACATGTGAATAGAATTTCCCTCCCGAGTTATATCCACCATCATTGCTGTTGTAACTTATGTTATAATTGCACTTGACGTTATTACCAATGCATTCAAGGTGGACTTTGAATGTGAATCCATCATTAACGATTTTGATATTCTTGGTTTGGCAGGAGTAGTTGGGTGATTTTTTACCGTGGAAGCAAGACCCGAACGAGCCCATAGCATCACAAACGGAACCCGAGTCACAGTCGATCCCAACTTCGCCCTTTTCCCCTGGAGGGAGGTTGGGGATAGGAACAGATAGCATCAACTTATTCCCCTCAGCCGGTGGTATTTTGGTCGGGTGAGCATTGTTGGTTATTCCGACGCCTCCTTCTTCGAGTCCTTTTGTTATTAAATCCCACACTTGGTCAGAAGTCTTTATGTCCTGGACCAACCCCACTTTATTTACCCACTTCGTCCACTCTTGTACGGTGGATGGCGAGCCACTCTGAAAGGTCGCTTCCTTGAACGCATTGAGTAGACTTTCATCGATATCTCCAATACCCTTCCCTTGGGCGACTTTGTCGATGATCGCACCTTGGGCATACCACAATTTCCATGGGCCCCAATACCCGTACACTGCTTCCTTAGAAGGTTGTTTGTTTGCGTTGACTGGAATTCCATCAATTCCTACCATTTCCTGGATCCTTCGGCATTGCTCTCTAAGAAGTGTATTGGCGAAGTTGCGGAGGGGTTGTGACACCGCCTTAAGCGCCTCTTGCATAGGAATGGCTTTTAGTGCTTTCGCTAGTGGATGTTCCTTCGACTTGATTTTCGTGGCCGTATTGAATTTTAAAAAAATGTCTTGGATTTTGTTGATAACATTCCTATTAAGTGCGACAATAGGAGGGCACTGCACCATCAACTTTCCATTACTGCCCATCACGGTCGAGGTTATAGTGTGGGCCATTTGCCCCAAAAACTTGCTGATGGTAAACCCATTCATGGCTCTGGTGATAGAGGCTTTCATGGTGTTAACTAAAGGAATCTTCAAAGCTTCCCATAGATCTTTGATATTTGGATCTTCCACAAGGCTATTCCCCGAACCTGTTACCATTCCTTCGAAGACTTGGAAAAGACGGGGAATAACCACTCCCACGAGTTCATCTCTGATCATGTTTTTGCACCTTTCGCATTCACCCCCGGCCCCTCGAGCTTGGTGCAGGCCCTGTGTGTCAGGCTCTGCACCGGGCCACTTACCTTGGTAGAAAAGTATAGCTCGGTTGATATAATAGATCATGTTGGGGGTGTAGAACGAGAAGGAACTTTCTTGGTTTTCACCTGGTTCCCACATAGGTAAGGTGGGTACCCCTGCCAATCCTTGGAGAGATTGATTAGCAAGGTTTGTGGGGAGTTGCCTAAAATGTTCAGATTCTGGGTTTGGGTCGCTTGTTAGCGCTGAGCGCAAACTGTTATTAATTATTTCACCTATCGAAGGAAAGGGGAGAACTGGGAGCTTCATAAGTGCCATTGCTTCCGCGCTATAGCCGGGAAGTAGGGGTGAGCTTCCGGAGGTATAATCAGTTAGCATATCCATGAATGTCCAATATGCTTTTTTTTTGGGAGCGCTCACTGCACTGCCTCCCCCCATTATATCTCTTCTTTCGTTTATCCGTGGTCTAATATTGCTGTAAATATCGTTCGCTCCAGCTGGCATCGTCGTGCCATTCGACGACTCTACAGAGATGATGCGGTCGATCTTGTTCACTATGCGTTTTCTGAATTCCAGGATAGACTCGAGGTAGCCCAGATTTGAAATATTATCTGGCAAATCTTCCAGTGTTCCCGAAGATGCTGGTTGCTTCAGTGAAAGTATCCATAGTTCTTCCACGAACTGCGGCTGGTACCATACGGATTGCTGGGCAGATTCATCAGAGAGAATGTCCATAAAGAACAGCATCATTCCGTTGCACACGAAGTCACAATTCGACGCGAAAAAAGGTCCAACAGGAGATACGCTTTCGAGCTGACCATCTCGGAAAGCGCTGACTAGATGATTAATGGCTATGAACACTTGAGAGGGTTGTATCCGTTGATAAAACTTCTGAGTTCTGGTGTCTTCGTCTTCTATCATCGACCGGGCTGCTACTAGTGCTGCTGCCCTTGCATCTGGACTAACTGCTACTAGTGCTGCTTCCCCATTCACTGGTGGCATGCCTGCTAGTATTTTGAAATAGACCTCGATTATATTAAATTGCTCTTCTAGTAATTTTGATGCCAGGTTAAACTGATTGTACATATCAGCGGTTTTTATCACTGCTACCTCTGGACTCATTGCTCCCAGCGCTGCTGCTGCTGCCTCTGGTCTCATTGCTTCCAGCGCTACTACTGCTACCTCTGGACTCATTGCTCCCAGCGCTGCTGCTGCTGCCTCTGGACTCATTGCTCCCAGCGCTGCTACTGCTGCCTCTGGTCCCATTGCTCCCAGCGCTACTGCTGCTGCCTCTGGTCCCATTGCTCCCAGCGCTACTGCTGCTGCCTGAGCCTGTTGCTGAGCCTGTTGCTGAGCCTGTTGCTGAGCCTGTCGGTACCTTGTCGCCTCCTCCATTTGCTTAGCCTTTTTCTTATCCAGTTCATGAGGTTTTAGCTTGTGGATTTTTTTCGGTAAGCCTTTTTTCTGTCCATTTATATTAATACGGTGTTTTACCCCTCCTCTCATATCTTCATAGAGCACGGAGGGTTCGGCACCGGATTGGGGGTAATTCGTGAGTATACTAAGGGGAATAATCATTGAGTAAGCAGAGGTCTCTGCTATTGCTTGGGTAATCTTGACCAAAAGCTCGATTTTCATTGCGATGGAGGGTTGGGATTGGCGAAGTCTATCCATAGTGATGTTACTTCTAAGTATCTCAGCCACAACATCCCGGGTAAGGTGAAGTCGATCTAGAAATTTTTTAGTAATAGAGTTAATTATAGGCAATTCTGGAGTAGCGAGAATAAGACCAAGGACTGAGAACTCGGTCTGCATGGTTTTAAAACCCTCTACCTTTCCCGCTACGGAGAAATGCATGAAATCACTGAGCTTAACTGTTGAATGTTCCTCAAGGGAGAGATAATCGTCAACAGGCCAGACTTCATTTGCACGATTAATACCAAAAGCATTACTGTATTTGCTTTTGAATCCTTCTATGGCTCGTCCCTCATCCTTCGTCTTTAGTAGTTGTACCAGTGTTATGACGTCTTGGGCTACACCCACCCCGTAGATCTGGTCGAAATCTTCTGGAGTTAACTGGTTGGTAAGCAGTTCCCGTATATTGTCAGGCCAGCTTAAAACTAACAACGATGTACTCCCTCCATCCCCCCGTTCTTGGGGGGGCCGATATACAGCAGGGGGATAACTCCCCCCCAAGAGGAATGGGTTCAGATCAGTAATCATAGCGATAATCTCGTCGAATATTTTGTTAAGTTTGCACATTCGTCTTCCCACGCCCGCTGGATTGAAATCGTGACAAGGCTCGTGACCTAAAATGTTTCTCGCAAGAAAAGGGCCAGCTCCAGAACCTTTAATAAGATTAATTTCTTTCATTATTACTATATCGCAAGATTATTAATTTATTTATTAATTTATTTATTAATTTATTTATTCTATATATTTTAAATAATATTTTTTTCTTTTTTTTAAAATTTCTTAAATGTATTATATATAACAATGACAAAAGTACTTCCTAGTCATGATTATGATTTATATTGTAATTCAGATTGGTACAAAAAAACAGAATTACCTAGACAATATTCTAAATGGGGTGTATTTGAAGAATTAGCAGAAAAAAATTTAAAACAAATTACTAAAATATTATATGATGTAAAAAATGATAAGATTGGTAAAACAAATGTTAAAAAACAAGATTTAGAAAAACTCAAAAAATTAATTAAAATTTCATCTGACAAAAAACAATTAGAATCTATTGGAATAAAAGATATCAGTTTTATATTTGAAGAAATAGATAAACTTTCAAATATATCAAATCTTACTTCTATATTAGGTTTTTTAATGAATAATTGTGTAGTTTCTTTTATACATATACATCCATCACAAGATGAAAAAAATTCACAAATGATTTTACCTCATATTGAATCACAAGGTATTATATTACCAGATAGAGATTACTATCTTTCGAATAATAAGGTTTTATTACAAAAATATGCTAATTATTTATATAAATCATATAAGATATTAGATAAATCAATTAGAAAAGAAGATATAATAAATGTGATCCGATTTGAAAAAGATATTGCAAGTATAATGTTAAAAAAAGAAGAATTACGTATACCTGAAAACACTTATAATAAAGTAACATATAATGAATTATGTAAATTAAATAAAATGATTGATTGGAAATTACTTCTAAGAGATATTAATTTAAAAAGTAAATTTTTTATACTTGATAATTTAAATTTTTTTAAAAAACTGGATGCTATCATTACTAAATATGATTTACATGTAATTAAGATATATCTTAAATTAATATCTCTCATTGCTTATCAACCATATATCTTTCCAACTATGGAAAATTTACATTTCGATTTCTTTAAAAAATATTTGAAAGGGCAGAATAAGAAAAAACCTCATAATTACAAAATAATTAGTTGGTGTAATACTATTATGGGAGAAGTAGTTGCACAATTATATATAGAAAGACATTTTGATTATGAATCTAAAGATAAAGTTAAAAATTTAGTTGATACAATAAAAGAAACTTTTGCTTTAAGACTTTCAAATCTGATGTGGATGCATGAAACTACGAAACTCAAAGCATTGGAAAAATTAAAAACATTGAATACAAAGATAGGTTTTCCAGATAAATGGAAAGATTATTCTGCACTAAAAATAGTTGATAGTTCGCTTATAAGAAATTTTATAAATTTTTGTAGATTTGAATGGGATTATGCGATTTCTATAATGAATAAAAAGGTTGATAAATATAAATGGGAAATGCTACCTCATAAAGTTAATGCATACTATCATCCAACTTTGAATGAAATAGTTTTTCCAGCAGCTATACTTCAATCCCCCTTTTTTAATTCAGATAGTCCGGATAGTATGAATTATGGAGGAATTGGAACAGTAATTGCACACGAAATTACTCATGGATTTGATGATCAAGGAAGAAAATACGATAAAAATGGAAATTTCAAAAATTGGTGGAAACCATCTGATATAGTAAGATTTTCGAAATTAACTTTAAAGTTAGTTAATCAATTTAATAAATATGAGTTTTTAGGGAAAAAAGTTAATGGCAAATTAACTTTAGGTGAAAATATTGCAGATTTAGGTGGACTTACAATATCATACTATGCATTAAAAAGTAAAATGGATAAAAATAAAATAAGTTCAGATATACAACAAAACCAGTTTAAATCATTTTTTAAAGCTTGGGGAAATATATGGAAGTGTCTTTCTACTAATAAAGAATTCGAATATAAATTATTAACCGACCCCCATGCCCCAAATAAATTACGTATTAATAATCCCCTAACTAATATGCAAGAATTTTATGATATATATGATATAAAACCAGGAGATAAGATGTATAGAAAAAAAAAAGTAGTTATATGGTAAATAAAAAATTTCTTAATTAATATGATTATAAATAATACTATATTTAAAAAAATAAGAATTAAAATATTTTTTTATAATATTATTATATAATGGATTTTTCAACTATAAACAAATTTTCAAAAAAATTTAAAAAGAAAAAGAAAAATATTGTATCTAAAAATGCTGTCACTTCAAATAATTTTAAAAAAGTTGTTTTTAATAGAAATGTTTTAAAATCGATTAAAAATATATTCTATAAAAAAATAAATACTGAAATAACTATTTCTAACCAAAAAAGTAGTGGTAGATGCTGGGTTTTTTCATTTTTAAATATATTAAAATTATCTATGATTGAAAAGTATAAATTAGATAAAGATTTTGAATTTAGTCAAATATATCTTTATTTCTGTGATTTAATGGAAAAATCATTCTTCTTTTTAAACAATATTTTAAATACAAAAAAAAAAAAACTAGATTCAAGATTACTAGCGGTTCTTTTAGAATATCCAATATCTGATGGCGGACAATGGCATATGTTGGTTAACTTAATTAACAAATATGGTTTAATTCCAAAAGATTGTATGAGTGAAACTTATCAAAGTAATAATTCTGGAGAACTTATAGATTTACTTAATTCTAAACTTAGAACAAATGCTCAAGAAATTCGGAATAATAAATATGTAAATATTGAAAATATGATGTATGAAATATATAAAATATTAGTTATATTTTTAGGAGAACCCCCTAAAAAATTTGATTGGAAATATTATAAAAATATGAAAAATGGTAAAAAACATATTAATATAAATGGACTGACACCTATAAAATTTTATAAAAAATATGTACCATATAATGTAAATGATAAAGTTTCAATTATCCACGCACCATTAAAAGATAAGGAATATTATAAATTATATAATGTTGAGTATTTTACAAATATGGTTGATGGAAAACTTTCAAATTATTTAAATTTACCAATAGATATAATGAAAGAATTAGTAGTAAAATCTATAAACGATAATGAAGCTGTTTGGTTCGGCTGTGATGTGGCGAAACAAATGAGTAGTAAATATGGATTGTTAAATGATAAATTATATGATGTAAAATCAATTATTGATTCAGAATATGAATTAAATAAAAAATATGTATTATCATATCAACAAAGTCAACTGAATCACGCCATGATTTTTAAAGGATATGATATAGATGATAATAAAAATATTACTCAATTTTTAGTAGAAAATTCTTGGGGTAATAAATCTGGTATAAAAGGCGACTATATTATGAATACTAACTGGTTTAATAAATATGTTCATCAAATAGTTATTGATAAAAAATACTTAAATAGTAAAATAAAAAAATATTTAAAAGGTAAACCAATTTTATGTAAATTATGGGACCCTTTTGGAGCATTAGCAATATAATTATTTAATTTATTATCAGGTTTATAAACTTTTTAATGAACATATTTATTCCAAATATTCTGAATATATTAGATTATAATAACTTTTACATTTGATATTATCATGAAGAGGTAATAAACTAAATAGTAAACTTTTAGTGATCAATTTAACATTATTAAAATCTTTTTCTGAATATTTATTTATAAAATAATTCTTGAAACAACTTATCATATTTTCTTGGTATCCTCTTGATATATTTTTTGATAATAATATCATATCATATCCTATTAAGGATTGATATATCTTTGCAAAATCGTATAACCAATCACCATATATAGTGAATTTATCACCAATTTTTCCACGCATATCTATAAATTTAATCTTATCATAATTATTAATAATTATATTCGTAAATACCGGATCTCCGTGAATTATTCTCATTTTACCTAAATTATTATTTTGATATTCATTTAATTTTTCCATTAAATCTATATAGAGAGCACTACTTTTTTCAAACCGACTATAATCATAATTTTTATATCTTCTTTCGACTTTATCCGAATAATTATTATATATGTTTTTATTAGTAATATTTTTCCCAGAATAAGCCGTATTATTTTCAAAAATACCAGCACTTATTATATGAGTATTATCTATTATATTAGTATTGTGTAATCTTATAATACTATTCAATACATTTTTAAAAATATCTTCCGTTAATAATTCAGATAGATACAAATCCGTGAGAGTAATACCATTTATTCTTTCTATTTCATATGAATCACCTTCGCTATTAAAAAATATTGGGAATAAATCTTTTACAGAATCTGGTATATTTTTATAATAGAATATTTCACCTGCCAAATCATTACCATTTTTTGTTATTAAATCTATATTTGATATTTCGATGTTATTGAAGTCTCTCGGTTTTATAAAATTATTATAAAATCCTAATTCTTTTTCAATATCATCATAACAGTTTATAGCTAAATCATCAATATAAAAATCTGCATAAGGTTTCCCAAAATATATTTCATCATACGGTATATCAAATTTTTCTAAGGTTTCGAAAGTTATTTTACCAATATCCGCATTAATTTTACCAACGTTCCCCGAATGTGTTTTCATACGTCTTGCAGTATAAATTATTATAGTATTATTAAATTTTTTCAAATATCTTAATAAATTTATATTTTTTTCAATTGGCAATACGCTAGTATAATCTCCATTTATTACTGGAAATGTAACCAATGTATTGTCTAAATCGAAACATATTCTTTTAGAAGTTATCAATATATTGTTTTTAATACATGACTTTTTAGGATAATTATTATAAAAAAGTTTGAGTTGAATTGGTGTTCCCAAACATACAAATTTTTTTTCTTCTATATTGATTTGTTTTATTATAATATTATCGTTCACCATCTCTTTAATAACACCACTTGTATAAAATTCGGATATTTGAGTTATATTATCAGTTATAATTTTTTTTGTATATTTTTTTAATTGATTCATTGAATTAAAACCATATGCACCAGTACACGCAAAATCGGATATTTTGACTTTTTCTTTAATATCTATAATATTATTATCATTATCGCAATTTACATATGAATAAATATGTTTATCTCCATTATCTTTTATCGTAAATACACAATTCTTACCTTGCCAATTATCTATAATATTGTACAAATAGAAATTATCACTATCTAAACATAAAATGGGTTTATCTTCATTTATATCCAAATGTTCCAATGCTATATTAATTGTTTCTGCCGCACCTCTGGTATTATTTTTAAGACATAAAAATTTAAAATTTATATTGGAATAATCTTTTTTTAATCGTGATTCTAAATTATAATTTATATATTCTTTATTATATGGTATATAAACATAATCAATATTATTAAGTTTAAGATTATCTAATAGATAATATATTATAGGTTTCCCAAAAATATTTATTAGAGCTTTTGGTTGTTTATAACCATTATCTCTAAATCTTTTACCAAGTCCACCTAACGGAATTAATATAATCATATATGAATTAAATATTTTTTAAAAATATAAATTTAAACATAAAGTTATTATAAATTATATTAAATATTAAAATTATAATGGAAAATAAAGTTAAATATATATTGTTTAATATGGGTATACCATACTTATGCAATACAATTAAAGATATAGTTAATTGTATAGGACTAAGTGAATCTACCATTAGAAAAAAACTAAAGACTTCAAACAAAATTAATGACTGGGAATATATTGAAATTTTAGATATTAATAATATATCTCGGTTTTCGAATATAGCATTTTTATTAATATCCAATGATTTATGTGAATACGAATTCTGTAAATCATTAAAGATTATATCTGAAAAAAAAAATATTGACCTTTCTTCATTGTATAAATATATAAAATCAGATAAATATATTACGATTGGTGGTAAGAATCCAGGTAGAAAAAACTCTATCAATGAAGATGGTTTTTCTATATATCCTATATCTCTAATCTATTATGAAATTTATTCTTAAAATATTATTATAATTATAAAATCAGTTGATAATCGCATTCTTTTTACGAAAATGCTTACGAATTGGTGTGCGTGTCAGAAGAACATTACCTTTTCTCATACATTCATCACTGTGAACTCTCGAATTCGTGTTGCCACGATCAAGAATGCGATTGGTTCTGTCTGAAGAAACCTTGGTATTCTTTCGCATTGCTTTCCTGGATGATGCCTTGATTTGCATGTTGTGATATTATAAGTGCTTTCAATATAAATTTCAAATTTTAGAATTCAATTTTTTTTCAATCTTTTGTAATTATACCTATTTTTCCAATAATTATCGTTTTCTTTATCATAATTTAAATTCTTAAAACTATTTAAAATATTTTTTTAATAAAATATTTTTTAATAAAATATTTTTATTTTATATTTTATTTAAAGATATTTTTATTTTATATTTTCCCATTACTAAATTGCCTTAAACTTATATTTAATTCACAATTAAATATTAGCCTATCAATATCGCCAACAAAATATTATAAATCCCATTTTTTATCAGAAAAGTTAAAATATAATAATCAGTTAAAGGATGTTAATTAATGAGTAATACTAGTTTAGACATCTTCATCTGAAACGATTATAACTTCTACCGCTAGTTCGGTTGTATTTTTACTTGTTTCATCAGTGTTGGATGTAAACCAAGGTACATTATTAGGAGTTTCTAGATTAGAATCTGATACAAATTCTGATCCTGATACAATATCTGAACCTGATACAATATCTGAACCTGATACAATATCTGAACCTGATACAATATCTGACCCTGATACAATATCTGACCCTGATACAATATCTGACCCTGATACAATATCTGACCCTGATACAATATCTGACCCCGATACAATATCTGACCCCGATACAATATCTGACCCTGATACAATATCTGACCCCGATACAATCTCCACCTGGGATATAATATCTTCTTCATTCATTGTTTGTAATTCATGGGAATTATCATTTTTAAAATTATTCATTAATTTTTTTAAAATAAAATTTTTTAATTCATCTTTAGTTACAAACAAATCGGCATTTTTATCTGCTTTGTAAAAATCATGCACCATTTCCGGCTTCGTTGTAATATATTTAAGTAATCCATTTAATGATACTTTCCCATCAGATGTATTTTCCAATTTTCCATGTTCGGCAATATCAAATAATGTATTTACTTCATTATTCACTAATTGATTAATTTGTTCATCGGTCATGCTTTCGGTGGGATTACTGTATATTTGATTATTCTTGTAAGAAAGTTTAACTTCGTTTATAGTATTATGTAAACTTTCTAATATCTTATTAGAAAATTCAGTTATATCTGCATCTTTTCCGTCTAAACCTTGTTCTCCGCGACTACCATCTAAACCTTGTTCTCCATCTAAACCATCTTCTCCTGGACTACCATCTAAACCATCACTACCATCTTGTCCATCTTCGCCATCTCGACCATCTAAACCATCAACTCCGTGGTTACCGTCAATACCATTGGTACCTTCTTTCCCAGTCAAACCTTGCTTACCCTCGGGTCCTTCTTTTCCATCATTGCCATTTTTTCCAACTATACCTTGTTTACCAATTGGACCAGGATTACCATCTTTTCCATGTTTTCCGGGTTGACCGTGTTTCCCATTTATACCGTCAATGCCGTCAATGCCGTCAATACCATCTTTTCCCGAAATTCCATTTTTGCCATCATCGCCATTAATACCGTGCCTACCGTCTTTACCTGGTGCACCATGTTTACCATCCAAACCGTCCAATCCATCGGTCCCATCTTTGCCAGATGGACCTTGTTTTCCATTAACTCCGTCTTTTCCATCCTTTCCATCTTTGCCAGCTATACCTTGTTTACCATCAATGCCATCCTTTCCGTGTTTACCGGGTTGACCAAGTTTACCATCTGCACCATCAATACCATCTTTTCCAGACAATCCTTCTCTCCCATCTAATCCATCAATACCATTTTTGCCTTCTTTGCCCGCGACACCTTGTTTACCAATTGATCCATCGATTCCATCCTTACCATCTTTTCCATCGGAACCTCGTTTACCAGGTGTACCATCAACACCATCATTACCATCTTTTCCAACAGGACCTTGTTTACCTTTTGAACCGTCAACTCCATCCTTACCATCTTTTCCAGCAGGACCTTTAGCTCCATTAACACCATTATTGCCATCGTTGCCATCTCTGCCAGGTACACCATGTTTTCCATCAATTCCATCTACACCGTCTTTGCCATCCTTTCCATTATTACCTTGTTTACCTAAGATTCCGTCTTTTCCATTAATACCATCTTTTCCATTAATGCCATCTTTTCCTGCTGAACCTTGTTTACCCATAGGTCCTTGTTTACCTTGTGTGCCATTTTTCCCAGCTGGACCTTGCTTTCCAGGTGCACCATCTATACCATGTTTCGTTGGTTTTTTCTCAATAAAATTGACCGCTTCTTGTAGTTTTTTCATTTCATTTCTAAATTCTTTTTCTCTATTTTCCATTTGAGATTCTAAAGATTTAAATTTAGATTCCATTTGACTAAATCTATAATTCATTTCTAATTGAAGATTATTTACTTCGGGGTCATTGCTAATATTAATCATTTCCATTAATATACTTGCAAATTTTTGAGAAAAATCTCCAACATTTTTATTATTCTCCGACATTTATTTCGTATTAACTTTATATATTTTATTTTTTTGAGTGATTTACAAATTTTATAAATTTAATTTATCTAACTATAATTATTAATAGATAAATGATATTAAACAATAAAAAAAAATACGAATAAGTTATTTAATTTATTATAAAATATACTATGATTTTTAAACTACTAAATACCCACAATGTATTGAATTATATATTATATTTTCAATATCATGCAAGTCCGACTACCATTAATATATGAATTACTCATTGATTTAATAATCATTGATTTAATAATCATTGATTTAATAATCATTGATTTAATAATCATTGATTTAATAATCATTGATTTAATAATCATTGATTTCATTAAAAAATTACAAATTGTATTAAAATTTTACTATATTCTTTACAACCGTTTTAACATTACCATCTTCATCATACCAAGTATGTGTTCTTATCGAACTTTCACTATCCCATTTTATTATTTTCATTTTATTATATTCGTTATTCTGAGAATAATGTATATGTTTTTTATAAAGAGGCATTTCGTTGTAAGAATATATATTTTCATTCATTGTAATTATATTATAGTCAATAATTATATAATAAATTTAATTTTTAAATTCGTTTATTATACTATTAATTTTCGTTACATCTATGTTATTTTGTATTAACCAATAACCTAAACCATAATGTGTATATAATTCTTCATCTTTTTTAATATCTCTATTCGAATAATATATTGGGTAATCTTTAGTTTCCATAATAGTAACATTGCAATTATCTTTACTATCAATATATTTTTGGATATCTGAATTATATATACTTGTAATATTACTATAATCGTTAACTATATATCCCTTTAATATAATATCAATATCTGGTTCATCGAATAATATTGAAGGGTCTATTACATAATTTTTAAATACAGAATCTCTTAAATATGGAGAAACATTCTTTATATAATTATCTTCATTCGATTCATATGATTCCAAAGTTTCATTTGCATGAATTAAATTACCGAAATATATTATTAATGGTGTGTTTTTTTTAATATATGATTTCGCAAAAATTCCATTTCCAGCATCCAATATCTTACTTTCAGATATATATACTAAACATTCTTTATCTGGATTTAAATAATTAAAAGCATCCACTTCTTCCATATATTAACTTGAACAAATATTATAATTATAATATTTTTATTTTTTATTCAAATTTATAAAAAAATATATCATACTAATTTAGTTTTAATATAATATCAATATTATTATTAAATTATTTAAAAAAAAATTTAATAATAATATTGATATTATATTAATGTGGTTTGAAGATAATGATTTGTTATATTTTAAACAAGAAAAAAAACACTCAAATAAAGTTGCCGCATTTGATTTAGATCACACTATTATTAAAACAATTTCCGGTAATAAATTTCCAAAAAATAAAAATGATTGGTGTTTTCTATATGATAATACTAAAGAAATTTTGAATAAATACTTCGAAAATAACTATAATATCGTTATATTTTCGAATCAATCAAAGTTGAAAGATGAGAAACTTGTTAATGAATATAAGGAAAAAATTGATAATATTTTAAAAAGTTTAAATATAGATATAGAAATATATATTTCTAAAAAAGAAGGATATTTTAGAAAACCTTTAACTGGTATGTATGACATGTTTATTAAAAGAAATGGTTTACTATTTTCATCCGACGAATCATTTTATTGCGGTGATGCAGCCGGAAGAATTAATTTGTGGAAAAAAAATCATAAAAAAGATTTTTCTTGTTCTGATAGAATGTTTGCAAATAATATTAATTTAAAATTTTATACACCAGAGTTTATATTTAAAAATGAGAAAGATACCGATAAATGGGTGTATAAACGTATAAATATAAAAGAATATATGCTAGATATACATAGTGATTATATTTGTAATTCGATAAAATCCAATAAAAATGAAATCTTAATGATGTGTGGTGTACCTACAAGTGGTAAATCGACATTTTGTAGAAAATACTTACCAAACTATAAAGTTATTAATCAAGATAATTTAAAAAGTAAAAGTAAATGTCTTATTTCAAGTGATTTTTATATTAAAAATGGGAAATCTATAGTTATAGATAATACAAATATAGATTTAGAAACACGTAAAAATTATATTGAATTATCAAAAATATATGAAATACCAATAAGGGTTATTATTTTAGATATTCCGTTAAATATAGTACAACATTTAAATTATTATAGATGTCAAAAATTTAAAGGAATTAAAAAAATTATACCAATAATAGTATATAGAATAATGAAAAATAAATATATTGAGCCAGATTATTCTGAAGGTTTTAACGAAATAATAAAGATTAATAAAATATTTGATAGCGAATCACTCGATGATAAACAATTATTTTATCAATATGTTTAATAAATTGAATAATATATTGTTTTGATTTAAAACTAATTTAAGTTTATTAAAAATTTAACTTTAAAAAGATATAAATTTCTATTTAAATTATGAAAACAGTTGAAAAGATACTTAATCTTATAAAGAATATTATTGGTACTAAATATGTATTTTTGACCCCAGATATGAACAATTGTGGACAACAATCGTATGTATCTGGTGAAAAAATACCAACATATGAAACTATTAAAAATATTGGAATTGATTGTGTTGGTGTAATTAATTTAGTAAGAAGATATTTAAATTTAGAAATACCTGGTTTGGTTGATAATCATAAATATGCGGGTGGTACAGCCCAATGGTTTTATTATTTAAAGAAAAATAATAAATTAAAAAAATTTAGTATTAGAAAAAATTATCCAGCAGGTACGTTATTAATACGTAATTATAAAAGCGTAAAAGACCAAGGTCATGTAGCAATTGTATATAAAAAATCAAAAAGTATATTATTTAGTGAATTGATCCATTCATATACTACAGATAAATATTGTCCAGAAAATTTTAATAAAAAACTAGAACCTGGATTGTGTATCGATAAATCAGTTGGGCAATCATATTTTTGGAATGAAAATGGTTATTATACACATATATGTCTACCCGATGATTGGTTATTTTAAAAATTCATATTCTTTTATAATGAACAGTTTTTAAATGAAAAGGTTTAGTTCTGAACCAGATAAAAACGACTGTATGGAATTTACCTTACGATTGTATAATTTATTCCGGATGCTTTAAAAAGTATCGCAAAACTATTTTTTTTTTTTATATCTTTGAACATTTAAAACGTCGGATTATTCCAGATATTTTTTTTAGGTTTCCTCTTTCTTAATATTACAGAATGTAACTTACTTTATCTATATCGGATTAAATTTCTTACTAGATAATGTGATGTATATCGTCGGAGATAGATACCATGGTAGCGAGATTAAATATAAATATGTGTTTACAATTACATTAATTTATATAGTTATATTTCATTATATATGAATACAGATTCTGGAGAATATAATATTTTAATAAATGCTGTAGAAAAAATTAGAAATGTTGATGGTATGACTTGTGAAATTGGTGTACGCGAAGGAGGGAGTAGTAAAATTATATTAGATACCTTGAAAAATACAAATCAAAATAAAGTGCATATCGCAATTGACCCATTTGGAAATATAAATTATGAACACTGGGAAACTCGTAAAGAAAAATTGGACTATACTAATCAAATGAAAAATAATATGTTAAAAAATTTATATAATTATTGTTCATTAAATAAAATGGAATGCTTATATTTCCCTTTAGAAGATACAGAGTTTTTTAAACGATATTCTGACGGTATTCCTATATATAATGAAAAAAAATATATAATAAATACTTATGCATTAGTTTTTTTTGATTGACCACATACTAAAGAATTAGTGAAAAAAGAATTTGATTTTTTCTATAATAAAATCCCAAATGGTGGTACTATTATTTTTGATGATATATATCAATATCCGCATATGGATGTTTTAGATAAATATATAAAAGATAAAGGTTTTGAAATATTAGAAAAGGGCAAAATCAAAATAAGTTATATTAAAATACAGATATGAATTAGTTGGTGTTTTAAATGTGTAAAAATTTATTTCTGTTTCAGAACTTTGACCTATAAAATCTCTTCCATTTTCATCAAATATATCAACTAACAAATTAAAGTCACTATCTTCTATATATGAAATATGTAAAGTTTTTTTTATATTAAATTTATCGGTTTTATAATGAATTAAAAAATTTATAAATTATTTCTTTATATTGTAAATTATCTATTTATTTGCATTATTCGCTCCCTTTAAACGATTGTTATAATTTAATCCATAATCAAATAGGAGTTCTTCTCCAACTTTAATATCTTTTTTTGCATAAAAAATTATATAACCATTCAAACAAATTTTTTCACTGTTTGATTTATTATATATATCTTTATTATTACATGTTATACATATTACATTCATGATTTTATCATCTCCTAAAGAAGAATTCATAAATCTTGTCCAATTGGATTTATTTAAATCTACACCGTCTATTTTTTTCTTTTCACTACCAATTATCGTATCAAATATATATTGATTTTTTTCTAAATTATTACCATCAAGTATCTCTCCTACATAATTTCCTAAAAATTTACCTTTTGGAATTTTATCTTTTGCAAATATTCCTAAACCGGCATTCTTTATAGATGAATAATTTAATTCTAAAAAACTAGGTATGTATGCAACTCGGTCTATAATATTTATATCTATATGTTCTAAAACTAATTTATTATTTTTTTTTTCTATTATCATTTCCATTAGATTAGTATTAGAAAATATTTTTTTTAAATTCGTTTATTACTTTTTTTATAAAGAAATTAGAAATTTATATAATATATAATTAATATATAATTTATAATTTATAATTTATATAATATATAATTAATATATAATTTTCTTAAGTTATAATATAAATGCCAAGTAAAAAAAAAAAGGGTGGAAGAAAACTTAATAATTATTTTAAAATTATGCTTGCTGCAAAAAAATCAAAAAAAAAATCATTTAAATATAAGGGTAACACATACAATGGAAAACAACACGCATTACTTGGGATGATTTATAAAAAACAATAAAAAAGTTTATTAAATTAAGTAATAGTTTAGTTTATAATTAATAATCCGATTCTTCATCTGTTTCAGAATCTTCATCAGTTTCAGAATCTTCATCAGTTTCAGAATCTTCTGAATCATGGTGAATAAAATCTGAATCAGAGTCAGAAAGATTTTCTTTTTTAGAATTCGAACCATACACTTTATTCTCCATAATTTTAACTTCATATTCTGAATCAGAATCTTCATTTGGATTATAATCTGAATCAGAATCTTCATTTGGATTATAATCTGAATCAGAATCTTCATTTGGATTATAATCTGAATCAGAATCTTCATTTGGATTATAATCTGAATCAGAATCTGAATCAGAATATTCTCTACTAACTTTCTTCCAATTATTTACCAAATTTTGAATAGACGGTTCAATATCCATATAGAGACATTCTTCCAATGCAAAAAGTTTTGTTTGTTCGTCATCCCAGTAAATTTTTTCTGATGTCGAGGAACTCATAATTGTGCTTTATATATATTGAATAAAGCAATTATAATAAATTCAATTTTTTTTTATTTTATAATTTTAAGATTTTTAGTAAAAATAACTATGAGAATCAAGATAGTTATAATTATTATAAAGATATGAAAATAAATACTATAAAATCTATTAGTATCTAAGATTATCTTATATGAATTACATTTTGCATGTGATGCACATCCCATATATTTATATAAATTATTTGCATAATTATTAGATACTTGTGGAAATTTTTTCTGATAATAATTTGAAATAGGTATCGGAATAAAACCATATTGTGGATATATTACACACGGTAAATAAGAAAACCGAATATCTTTATTCTTGTTTATATTTATTTTTAATATACAAGTATTTCTTGTTCCATGGTTTTTAACATGACTGTCAAATAAAAAATTACCTAAAGAATTAAATAAATAGCCCTTTCTTATTATTTTATTTTTATTATCTTTTATATGGAATGTATCTAACTCTTGTAAAACATGGGGGTGATGACCAAGAATAATATCAACTCCGTTTTCAATAAATAGTTTACCTAAATTATATTTTTCTTTACTTCGTATGAGTTTATATTGTTTCCCCCAATGAATAGATAATATTAATATGTCACACTTTTTTTTTATATCTTGAATTTGTTTAATTATGAAATCTTTATTATTTATAATATTTACCTCTGAATTAATTAATTTTCTAAAAATTGCAGATATGCCTAAAAACCCTATCTTTATGAAATAAAAATTATATATTTTATATATATTATTTTTAACTCCAATAAAATCTATTTTGGAATTACGTAAATATTTTTTAGTATTTTTAATACCTTCTATTCCATAATCATTCATATGGTTATTGGCTAAATTAACTAAATTTATATTTGCATCTTTTAATCCTTCCAAACATTTTGGCGACGATTTAAAAACGGGTGTCATATGCGATGCTTTATTGGATTCAGTTATCGTAGTTTCTAAATTTATCAAAGTAATATCTGAATTTTTAAGATATTTTTTTACATAAGATAATGGATATTTATAGTCATTATTTTTTCGTTTTTTAATATATTTTTCTATATCTCTAGAATAAGATATATCACCCACAGAAAGAATAGTAATATCTTCTTTAATTGTAGTTTTATTATTCACCATATTATATTTAATATTTAGATTTTTTTTGATTAAATAATTTTTTTTGGTTTAAAATTTAAAAATTCTAATAAATTGTTAATAGAAATTATAAGTCCCTTATATGATATAACAATTATTAAACTACTTGCAAATAATTATACAAAATATTGTCACAGCCATAATTATTACCATATCGAGTATAAATAATTAAAATCTCATAATTTTGTCAGTCAAAATCTTTTTTTCTTGATTTTCATAAACTTCCATAATATCTTTTCCAGTCATCCCCGATTTAACTCCAATAAATTTTGCGTTTTTTGACATATCAACAACAATTGCTTTATAGAAATCATCATGATAGCGAATATTATCGAAATATGAAATGATATCACCTCGTTCATTTGCTTGATTTTTGTCTAAAATTTTATTATTACAAAAATATTTATTTTTATAACTCATAATGATTGCTGGTTCCTTTTTGAAAGGGATTTGAAAAATTCTTAAACCCAAACTTTTACTAATCAATTGTTTACCTAGCATTTATTAAACAAATAATAAATTTAATACATAAATCAAATTTATTAAAAAAAAACTTAATTATAAAAAATATTCACTAAATAATCACTAAATAATCACTAAATAATCACTAAATAATCACTAAATATTCTCAATATCCCCATCGCTAAAATCAAATTCAATACCTCCGTCGTCATCTGAATGGATATAGTTATCCACATTACTTATAATATCTTGGTTCAATTTAACATTTTTATCTATTTCGCCTAACCCCTTTAATCTACGTACTTCGTCATCATTAAACCTATGAATTATATCACATTTATCTTTTTGATATTCCCTAAGTCCACATAATACAAAATCATTCATATGTATTCTATTTAATGAACCTCGTTTCATAGAACCACGTATAATACCTATGCGATTCAATCCATCCATACATTGTAAAGATACACGTCTATTCCCTAACATCGCAGTTACACGACCATATTCTTGTCCGTCTTCTTTGAATAATAATTCTCTTTTTTCGTTTGTAGAACCGGCATTATTAGTTCCTTTAGGTTTTTTTTTACTTGGCATTTTTATATAAATATAATTATATTTATAATTATAATTATATAATTAGTTCAATTTTTAAATAATAATGAAATTAATTAATTTTAATTAGTAAATACGAAAAACACTTATTATTAAAGATATATTTGTTATATTTTTAATAAAGTATTTCTTATCACATAGATTTCTTTAATATAAACTCTAGTTTATAAAAATTTAGTGCTTTACACTAGTTAATTTCCAAACAGTTTTTGAAAAAAATATATATATTAAAAATAAAACTGCTATTGATAAAAATGTTCTTAATAAAATATTCTGTATTCGTAACCCTCCTTCTTTATCATAAATGTTTTTCTTAAATTGGTAAATAATATCTTTAAATGGATTTTTATCCATTTCTCGTTTATAATCTTTGCAATATTTTTTTTTATTAGTTTTATATTTACAAGAATTATAGTATCGTTTCTTATATATATTTATTGATGTCCAAGATATAAATCCAATAACTGAACCCAATAAAGCACCTACTATACAGTCGCCCAAATGATGATAACCTTTACTTATTCTCTGTATTGATACAAATGTTGCTACAAAATATCCAGCATAAGCAATTAATCTTCTTGTTTTTTTCGATTTAATCCGAATTTCGAAAAATTTAGGATCTTCCGAATACATCATTTCCATAAATAGTGCTGTCGCCAATGAAAAACACACACCCGTATGACCTGAAGGAAATGATTCGAATATATTATTTCCTTTACAATGACTTTCATCAATATATTCGGAAACTGATTTATCTACACAACCGGGACGTGCCCGATCAATATCTTTTTTAAGGAATTGAAATAAAGAATAAGCGAACCAATGAGGTAATAAATGAAACTGAATTGGATTCGACGAATTTAACCAAATAGTTTGTAATATAGCCAAAAACATACCCGGAATTACATATATTTCATACGGCAATAAACCTAAAAAATATGGTATTTTTTGCAGTATTTCGTTATTATTTACTAATTTATATATATCTGCTGATATTTTTTTGTCGATCTTATCAATATTTTTCAACATTTAGTTTTATATTATATTTTGATTTTATTATTTCTATAATTTATATTTTATTTTTTATTTTTTATTTATAATTCTCTATCTAATATATTTTTAGGCATATTCCATAATTTAGGTTTGAACTATACATAATTAATTCTAAATGTTTTTAAAAAAATCATCATTATATAAAGTACTAACATAAAATAATAGAAAGCTTAATTTAATCTTTCAATGTCTGGTTCAATTTTTGGAAAACCTAAAACAAGAAATTAAATTTTACTACCACAATGTCTTAAATCTAATGATATTGATTGGACAATAAATCAACCAATAAATCAACCAATAAATCAACCAATAAATCAACCAATAAATCAACCAATAAATCAACCAATAAATCAACCAATAAATCAACCAATAAATCAACCAATAAATCAACCAA
>Ga0115006_10000103_pt1 | contig 40863 bp, 47 predicted proteins | sample ArcOceMetagenome_3_FD_88943 | JGI IMG/M metagenome (GOLD analysis project Ga0115006, IMG submission 88943) | Marine eukaryotic phytoplankton communities from Arctic Ocean - Arctic Ocean- Svalbard ARC20M Metagenome | ecosystem: Environmental > Aquatic > Marine > Oceanic | place: Arctic Ocean...
AATTGCAATTAGACCTAATAAAGGAATGAACTTTCTTACAATTCGAGATTTTGTAAACTTGGCAACTTTCTGACCTCCTGATTTAATTGCCTTTTTTACTCTATCTCTCTTGCGTTGTTTTTGACTCATAAAATTATTATTGATACCATTAACAAGATCGTATATAAAAATATAATAACACCAAAATGCAACTTATTCTGCATTTTGGGAGTCGACATATTTGAGAATAAATTGACCTAATTTAAAGGGTTTTAAGCTATAAAATCAAACCATTTTGAGATATTTATTCTTTAATGATATCTTCTATTAACACTTAATTAGTTTTAAAGTTAAAACTAAGCCGTTAGGCTTACAAAAACTTAAGCCTTGAACTTTAAAATAATTTTATTTTTTTAAGTTATGTCACCTTAATAAATTTCTTTAAGATATAATCCGTAGAACGTATAAAAACGCTCGAGTAGGAGCTGTTATAAAATTGTATTAATCACTAGTTGGATAAATCCGAACACGACGAGTGGGTTCGGCACCAATGCTTATACTTGTTAAGTGATAATGTCTAACGATTTCATGTTGTAATCTCCTTATTGCACCTGAACGTGGCAATAAATCAACTTTGTATTTATTAAAAATAACGATTTCCTCTATTACCAACCGAGCTTCTTCTAAAGGGGATAATAATTTTTCGGGTACACGCCTAATACGATCTTCTTTTTTAGGCATTCTAGATAATGTTGTATAGTTTAATAATTGTTTTAAAGCTCGTGATAATTGTAGTAAATTGTTATTTTGTATAGTGTAAATACTCAAATTACGTGAGTTTGAAATTTGACGTAATTTTTTGTTGTTCTTTATTAGATTACCTAATGCCAGAATTCCATCAGCATATTGGATTTCTCTCGTTATAATAATTGGTAGGTTAAGGGTTTTAATTAAAGAACGTAAGTCTTGTATATTAATTCCATAAGCATATATGAAAGTAAAACGATCACCCAGTTCTTTTTTTGTCAAAATATTAACTTTCGATGTTCGACGATTTTTTGAAGACGTTGTTTGCTTAGTTGAAAACGAATTGTTAAAAGACTTAATTTCAAATGGTAATTTTGAAAAGTTAGTTGGATTATCTTTTCTTACCGATTCCATTCCGCGTTGTACTTCGACAATATTACATTGTATTGAGTTTGTCGTCTTAAGGAAAGAGCGTTGTTGAAGCGGAAGATTTTGACCTTGTAAAAGTAAATCAACTGATTGTTCAATATTGGGGTGAATTACCCAGGTTTCCGGATCATGTATTTCTACAGCAATATCAAATGTTGGTAAGGCTTTACGTTCTAAAATACTTTTTGAAGACCCACGTCTTCGTGCTTCTTCATCACCTAAGGTTACATATTGTATACCACCAACAAGATCTGTTAGAGTTGGGTTTTTTATTAAATTTTCTAGCGCACTGCCATGTGCTGTCCCTACTAATTGTACTCCACGTTCAGCAATTGTTCTTGCAGCAGCAGCTTCTAACTCGGTTCCAATCTCATCAATAATAATGACTTCTGGCATGTGGTTTTCAACCGCTTCAATCATTACATCGTGTTGATTATGTGCATTGATTACTTGCATGCGACGCGCTTTACCGATCGAAGGGTGTGGTAGATCACCGTCACCTGCGATTTCGTTCGAAGTATCAATTATAATCACTCGCTTCTTGAGATCATCAGATAGAACACGACCAATTTCACGAATTGCTGTTGTTTTTCCAACTCCTGGTCTTCCTAGAAGGAGTATTGATTTCCTTTGTTCCAAAATATCGGAGATAAGACCTACTGTTCCAAATACGGCTCGTCCAATACGACACGTTAAACCAATTACACTACCACGGCGATTCCGTAATGCACTTACTCGATGTAAAGTCTTTTCAATACCTGCACGGTTATCACCACTAAATTTCCCTAATCGCTTTAATATATAGTCAAGATCTTGCCAAACAATCGTACGGTATGAGAGATAACTAACGCTGTTAGAAAAACGAGCTTCGGGCCTTCTCCCAACATCTAGAACAACCTCAATTAATTGGAGGCGCTTTCCACTTTTTTGTAAAGGAATACGTATAAAGTCTGGTAATATCTCGAGTAATTGGTTTAAGTTGTCTGCAAGAAGCATAATAAATAAAATAGATTCATTAAAGTTTTTATATAAAGGGGCAAACTTTATAACAAACGTTGAGTGCTATAAAAGAAGCCTTTTTTTTCGTAAGTATAATTTTAAAAAATACATTTTAAGATAATTAGTGCGTCAACATTATATATTTTTAAGTTTAAAGTTTCAAAATATTCGTCAAAATTAATAATTACTATGGGACGGTCTGCTTCATCAAAGTACCGGGCATTAGAAAGTCTTAATTCTTCGGGTAAATTAGTAGAGTTAAAACCTAAAATTCTTCTTAATCATTTTGATAATGGTAATTTGAAAGTTCTGTCTAATCTCATCCAAGCAACTCTTTCTTTAAATCCTTAATCAGTAAGTCTTTTTGTCTTTGAGTGGCCTCGAAAACTTCACTAGATTCTAAGTTAGTTTTAGATTTTGAACAAATATTTTCTATAAGTGATTTTATATTTCGGCCATCGTTGTTGGCCGCTAATATTCGTGACAGGCATTGTTACATTTGAATATAAGAGCCATCTACTGGGTATGACTTTATTACTCTCGCCAACGAATTTAATAAGACGATCAAGGACATCTACATCGCAGTTTTCCGAAAAAGAAATCATCCACATAATGGGAAACGAGAGGTAAATGTCTTGCAGCGATCCCGTCTTCCTGTGTTAAAAAGACTCCAGTAGGCTTGCTTCTAAGCAGCTTTTGGATCAAGCTGTAAGTCTCTCCGTTAGAATTATCGCGTAAATCAAAATGTCGAACAAGATTTAGAACTTTTTAAACTCCTCCCATACTCTCTGCTCGACCTTCCTTGTGGTTTAGTCCCATTCTCTATTTGCTCCTGTTTTTCCTAACGTTTTGAAAAATTTAACGACTGTGTAAAATCAAATTTTTTATGAGCCCGATTTCATTTTTGGTAAATTACCAAACACCTTCTTATGTTATAATTGTATATTATTAGGTGGTAATGTTTATTTTTATCGATACCAATATACACCTTCTCGCACAAATCTAATAAGTAGCACAAAATTAAATAAAGCCACGTATTGCATGTCTCACTTCACTAAAATTAAGACAAAGTTATACGATTTAAATACACTTAAAAAAAGTTTAAGTGATTTAAAACTTGAATGGACAGCAGAAAGTCATGTTATTAGAGGTTATAAAGGCCAAATGCATGAAGCTGAAATTGTACTTAAACAAAAAAATAACTACGATTTTGGGTTCCGTTGGAATGGTTCAGAATATGAGCTTGTAGCTGATTTAATGTTTTGGGCACAACCGTACTCGGTTGACAAATTTTTAAATCAATTAAACCAACGTTATGCTTACAACACGATTTTGCAAGTAAGCGAAAAACAAAATTTTCAGTTTACGCAAGTTGAAAATTCACAAGATGGCTCAATTCGTCTTTTACTTAGACGTTATGCATAATCTAACAAAAAAAGAGAGTTTCCTAGCATTCTGCTAGAAAACTCTCTTTTTTTGTTAGTTAAAGATGAAGTCTGTTGTTAAGTTTCTTTTCGAAGAAATCTTAATCAAGTGGACGCATCGATAGTACTGGTTCATTCTCACGGTTAATACCTTTCTCAAAACCAGCTGCTGCTGCACGAGCACGGCCAGCATGCCAAAGGTGTCCAACCCAAAGGAAGAAACCTAGGAAGAAGTGCGAACATGTAAGCCATGAACGAGGCGATACGTAGTTTACAGAGTTAATTTCTGTCGCTACACCACCAACTGAATTCAGGGCTCCTAGAGGTGCATGAGTCATGTACTCCGCCGCTCTTCTTTCTTGCCATGGCTGAATGTCATTTCTAATTTTATTTAGATCTAGACCGTTTGGACCACGAAGTGGTTCAACCCATGGAGCACGCATATCCCAGAAACGCATAGTTTCACCACCAAAAATAATCTCACCACTTGGTGATCTCATTAAGTACTTACCAAGACCTGTAGGACCTTGCGCCGATGCTACATTAGCACCTAAACGTTGATCACGAACAAGGAATGTGAAAGCTTGTGACTGTGACGCCTCAGGGCCTGTGGGACCAAAGAATTCACTTGGGTAAGCAGTGTTGTTATACCATACGAAAACTGCAGCTGTTAAACCCATTCCTGAAAGGGCTGCAAGACTGTATGATAAGTATGCTTCACCAGACCAAACTAATGCACGACGAGCCCAAGCAAATGGCTTAGTTAAGATGTGCCAAATACCACCAACAATACATAGGAAACCTAACCAGATGTGACCACCAACTAAATCTTCTAAGTTGTTAACACTAATGATCCAACCATCACCACCAAAGGGTGATTTTAAGACGTAACCAAAAATGATAAGCGGGTTTAGAGTTGGAGCTGTAATAATTCTTACATCACCACCACCTGGTGCCCAAGTATCGTATAAACCACCTACGAAACATGCTTTTGCAACAAGTAAGAATGAACCGATTCCTAAAAGAATTAGGTGAATTCCTAAAATCGTTGTCATCTTGTTCTTGTCACGCCAATCATATCCAAAGAATGGGAATGATTCTTCAAGTGTATCGGGGCCAATTAGTGAGTGGTATACACCACCAAATCCAAGCACTGCCGATGAAATTAGGTGTAAAACACCTACTACGAAAAATGGGTAAACATCCGTAACTTCACCACCTGGGCCTACACCCCAACCTAACGTTGTAAGGTGTGGAATTAGGATGCAACCTTGTTCATAAAGAGGCTTTTCAGGAATATAGTGAGCAACTTCGAATAGTGTCATAGCACCACACCAAAATACCATTAAACCAGCGTGCGCAACGTGAGCACCTAGTAGTTTTCCTGAAACATTAATTAGACGAGCGTTACCAGACCACCATGCGAATCCTGTAGATTCAACATCACGGCCGGCGATTACTGTGTTAAAGGGCGTTTCCACGTGGTAGAACCTCCTCAGGGAAAATAAAGTTTTCATGAGGTTGATCTTGCGCTGCCATCCAAGCACGAATACCTTCGTTTAAAAGGTTGTTCTTAGTGTAGAATGTTTCAAATTCTGGATCTTCTGCTGCACGTAGCTCTTGTGAAACAAAATCATATGAACGAAGGTTAAGTGCTAAACCTACGATTCCGATTGAACTTGTCCACATACCAGCTACTGGTACGAATAACATAAAGAAGTGTAACCAACGCTTGTTTGAGAATGCTACACCAAAAATCTGTGACCAGAAACGGTTTGCAGTAACCATTGAATATGTTTCTTCTGATTGTGTTGGCGTGAAAGCACGGAAAGTGTTAGCCGCATCACCATCTTCAAATAAAGTGTTTTCAACAGTTGCACCGTGAATTGCACAAAGTAGTGCGCCACCTAGAATACCGGCAACTCCCATCATGTGGAATGGGTTTAAAGTCCAGTTGTGGAAACCTTGTAAGAATAAAAGGAAACGGAAGATTGCTGCTACACCAAAACTTGGTGCAAAGAACCAACTTGCTTGACCTAGAGGATATACAAGGAAAACTGTTACGAATACTGCGATCGGACCAGAGAATGCGATTGCGTTGTATGGACGGATACCTACTAGACGTGCAATTTCAAACTGGCGTAGACAGAAGCCGATTACACCGAATGAACCGTGTAAATCTACAAATGCCCAAAGACCACCAATCTGGAACCAACGTGTAAGATCACCTTGAGCTTCAGGGCCCCATAATAGTAGAAGAGAGTGACCCATACTGTTAGCTGGAGTAGAAACTGCAGCAGTAAGAAAGTTACAACCTTCTAAAAATGAACTTGCTAGACCGTGTGTGTACCATGAAGTAACAAAAGTAATTCCTGTTAACCATCCACCTACGGCCAAGAATGCACATGGGAAAAGAAGTAAACCTGACCAACCAACGAAAACGAAGCGATCACGCTTTAGCCAGTCATCAATAAGATCGAATACACCTCGATCTTGTTTTTGTCCAATTGCGATAGTCATAAGAGATTATCTATAAAATATTTAAATGTAAGTAAACTTATATCTGCTTTATTATTTATTAACTAAGTAAAAACAAAAATTGAGTAAAACTTTTCTTAACAACTATTATCTATTATAGTACCAAATGTACCGATATCGATATTAAATTTCAATATTTTCACCAATTTTACCGGTTATTTTTAACCAATTTTGCGCTTCAATATAATTATTAGGTGCTAAGCGAATAGCTTTCTTCCAGTAATCCGCGGCTTTGTCAAAACTAGTTTGAGCTAATTCGTATTCTTTTTTTTCTGATGATCTTGTGCCTTGGTAATGGTAAATAACGGCTACATTATTCAATGCTTGAGGTAAACGGGAATTTAAATCCAGTGCTTGGTGATAGTATTCTAACGCTTTGGCATAATCCCCATTATTTCCATAGATAAGTCCAATATTATATAAGATATAACTTCGGTCAAAAGGATCTTCTTCGAGCTTAAGGGCTTCGTAATAATTTTCTAAAGCCTCAGCATAGTCACCACTAGATTGGGCTGACATTCCATATCTATAATACGAAAAAGCACGTTTCTCTTCCTTTGTAGCGGGTAGAACCTTTAATAAAATATCGGCTAGTACCGTAAAAGTCTTATCAATAAAATTATCATTTTTTTGGCTCATTATTTTTAGGTATAAGGTGAGAATATATTATTTTTATTTGCGAGTATAACTCATACCCTAGTTTGTAATGGATCTTTCTTAAATATAAAAATTATAGAAATTAGCTTTCAATGTATCCTCATACTTTTTAGTCATTAACAACTACAATCAGATTAAAGCTATTTGCTAATCCTACGGATCTCTAATAAAAGAATCAAATTTCTTATTGTAATAAAATTTTTTGACTAATAATAAAATATAGAATAAAATTATTAGGGTTGATCTTATTAGTTAATTGTAACTAATAATCAGCTGTCTACGTTAAAATTATCTTTTCTACCCCTTGGGAATTTTTTATGGCTAAGCAAGGTATGATTCAAAGGGAAAAGAAGCGTGAGCTTTTAACCTTGAAATACGCAACAAAAAGGAATTTATTTAAACAAGAATTAAAAACAGCAAACACTTACGCTGAAAAGCTGGAAGTATATAAGAAACTGCAAAAATTACCAAAAAATTCCGCACCTGTCCGTCAACGAAACCGTTGTTGGGCTACGGGACGTAGTCGTGCCTTTTACCGTGATTTTGGGTTATCTAGGCATGTTTTACGTGAAATGGCCCACGAAGGTTTAATTCCAGGTCTTCGAAAAGCTAGTTGGTAGTTTAATTAAAGTTATTACTATTATCAAAAATGACACAAAGAACATTACACGGCACAAGATTAAAAAAGGTCCGGACGTCTGGATTTCGTGCACGTATGGCTTCAAAAGCGGGACGTAGAGTTTTAAATGCTCGTCGTCGTAAAGGTCGTGCAAAGTTAACTGTTTAAATATAAGCTTAATTAAAAAAAACTATCTTAATATAATGCTAAAACTTCGATTAAAACGTTATGGAAGGAAAAAAAAGCCTTGTTACCGTATAATTGCAACTGATAGTCGAGTTAAACGTGATGGTCGTGCAATTGAAGAATTAGGTTTTTATAACCCTTTAACCGATGAAACGCATCTTAAGTATAACTTAATTGTCGCTCGTTTGAAAACTGGGGCCCAGCCAACGGATACCGTTCGCAATATACTAGTAAAAGCAAAAATTTTTGAGTTAATCTAATCCAATTTCAAAAATGTTGTGACATAGATATATGAAAAAGCCTTACTAATGATAAGTCATTTTTTATTCATCCTCAAAACGTAAAGCAAATGGTATGTTGCAATTTAAAATTAAAATTTTGTGGTTAGAAACTAGTCTTGGTGTTGCTGTTGATCAAATTTGCGAGCAGCGTTCTATCCCGTTAACAAGTTATTACTTTTGGCCACGAAATGATGCTTGGGAATTGATAAGACTAGAAATAAATTCGAAAGCTTGGATACCTGAAGAAGAGAAAAACTCTATTTTAAATCATATTACTGAAATTTTGAATAAGTGGAGAAAAAACACTGAAAATTCAGAATTCCAAGCGTTAGGTATTCAATGTCAAGAACTCAATTGTGTTGGTATAAAATAATTTGTTATATAGGCCTATAGCTCAGTGGACAGAGTGATAGATTCCGATTCTAGATGTCGAGGGTTCGAATCCCTCTAGGCCTATCTTACTTGGCGTTGAAGGTAACGCAATTATACGGTAATAAGATGAAAGTTTATCCACGGTCAAAACTCCGCGATATTATATAAGTATTACCCCCAGGGGAATTCGAATCCCCGTTACCTCCGTGAAAGGGAGATGTCCTAGGCCTCTAGACGATGGGGGCATAATTGGAATATATAGACAAGTTTACTACATAACCATTCTCACTGTCAAGAAAAAACCCTAAACTTCTAACGGAAAGTTACGCTTTTAAATACACAATCTTAGGCGGAATAGTAGACGAAGACATCTCAAGAATCTCTTTCTTGAACATTTGAGTAGCATTAGTGTAATAACGTTTTGGGTTAATTAAAATTGATAAAGTACGTTTTATTTTTACACCGTCAATTTTTGCCCAGTGAAGGGTACCAAGTTCTAATTCTTTTGAAATGGCAGAGACTGAAACAAATGCTGCACCTAAACCTGATTGTACGGCATTTTTTATTGCTTCAATGGAATTGAGCTCCATTTCAATTTTAAAATATTGGCTATCAATACCATTTTGTATTAAAGTATTTTCTATAACGTTCCGAATGGTCGATTGAGTATCTAGAGCGATAAAACGTAGTCGATAAAGATCTTCTTTTTGAATATAATCTAAAGATGCAAATGGGTGTGAACGCGGTAAGATAAGGGCGAGTTCATCTTCGGCATATGAGGTAATATCTAATATATCAGATAGTTCGGGTGGTATTTCACCACCTACAATTGCTAAATCAATTTGTCCCTTTGAAATACCCCAAGCAATTTTTCTGGTCGAGTGAACTTGTAATTCTATTTCAATTTGAGGGTATTTATGACGAAAAATTCCAATTAAACGTGGCATTAAATAAGTGCCAGTTGTTTGGCTAGCTCCGATAATAAGCGTACCAGATTGAAGTGTTTTTAATTCATCCAATGCACGGCATGTTTCCTCACATAAAGTTAAGATCTGCTCTGCGTATTTAATTAATAATTGCCCAGCTTCTGTTAACGTCGCTTTTCGTTTATCACGGTAAAAAAGAGGTATATTTAATTTCTTCTCCAAATTTTGAACTTGTAAACTAACCGCTGGTTGAGATATGTATAATTTTTCTGCCGCCTTTTTAAAACTTCCTTCGCGCGAAATTGTTTGTAAAATTTTTAGTTGATCTAAAGTAAAAGGGAGATTTGACATATTAATGACGTTTTCATTTAAAAACGGATAACGAAAAATTTATATAAAGAGTTAAATAATTCTCGTTCCATATATAAGTTTAATCAATTTATTGAAAGGAGAGGAATAAAAATAACGATATATTTTAGAGATAATATCCGTAAACGATGTATAATATTATTAAAGTAAATAAATATAGAAACAATATGGATAGTAGACTTTTAGTTGTTTTATTACCTCTTTTAACAGCAGCATCATGGGCGTTATTTAACATTGGACGTTTAGCACTACAACAATTAAAGAGGATGTCGTAAGAGAATCTTTTAAATAGTTCTTTGTTCTTTGACGGTATTTGTAGAGAAATCTCTAAAAATATTGATTTCTCTACACTTAGTCACATATTTTGATGTTATTAATCGAGCGCTTCACGTTTTCTAATTTTAGCTTTGGGTTTCGTTGTTTTAGAACGCACGATATTTTTAAATAAACGCTTTACAGGATTCTTGGCGGCCTCAAAATCAATAAATTCAACCTCTTCCCCTATTAACCGTCTGGCAATATCTTCAAAAGCTTGCTTTGGTAAAGAATCACCTTTATCTAGAACAAGAGGTTCGCCACGGTTAGAAGCAATTATTACTTGTTCACTATCGGGAACAATACCAATAACTGGAACACCCAAAATACCTTGAACATCATCAATTGACATCATAGTCTCTGATTTGATCATCTTTGGTTTAACACGATTTATTATTAGTTTTATTTCATCCATATTACGCGCTTCTAGAATCCCAACCACTTTATCCGCATCACGAATGGAAGTTACCTCTGGAGTAACAATTAATAAAGCTTCATGAACAGTTTCAATAGCGTTTTGAAAGCCAACATCAATTCCTGCAGGGCAATCAATTAAAATAAAGTCATATTTATTCTCTAACGTATTAATCAATTGCTGCATCTTTTCTTTTGTTAAAGGCGTTTTAGCTTGATTAGAGCACAGTGGCAAAAATGATAATTTTGATTCCCTCTTATCTTGAATTATAGCTTGTTCTAATTTACATGAGCCATCTAATACATCAGTACCAGTATAGATTATACGATTCTCCAATCCTAATAACAAATCTAAATTACGGAGACCAACATCGGCATCAATTAAAAGTGTTTTTTGTTCTAAACGCGCTAACGACATTCCAATATTTGAAGTCGTTGTTGTTTTACCGACACCCCCTTTACCGGAAGTGATGACTATAATGCGGGCCATAAAAATTTATAGGGAATGGTTACTAATAAACACATATAAGGATAATTTATATTAATATAAATTATAACATTACATTAAATTAATCGTTGAATTGCTGTTATACTTTTCGTTATCTTTTTATTCTATTACAATAGCTTTTTAAGAATGGATTTAAATCAAGATTTAATAGGGAATGATATTCTGACCATCGGAAATAAAACTTTTCACTCGAGATTAATGCTCGGAACTGGAAAGTATAAAAATTTTCAAGAAGCTAAATCAAGTATCTATGCAAGTGGTTGTGAAATTTTGACCGTTGCCGTTCGTCGTGCACAAAATTTAAATATTCATGGTATTAATAGTCTTATGAATGGGCTTGATTGGAAGAAAATATGGTTGATGCCAAATACAGCGGGTTGCCAAACTGCTGAAGAAGCAATTCGGGTATCTTTTCTAGGACGCGAGATTATTAAGAATTTAGGGTATGCGGATAATCAATTTATAAAATTAGAAGTAATTCCAGATCCAAAGTATCTTTTACCGGATGGTTTGGGAACTTTAACCGCTGCGGAGTATTTAGTAAAAAATGGTTTTGTTATTTTACCTTATATTAATGCTGACCCTATTTTAGCACAACAAATGGAGAATATTGGTTGTGCAACAGTTATGCCACTTGGTTCACCAATTGGGTCAGGCCAAGGTATAAAAAATTCTTATAATATTAGTATTATTATCGAAAATGCAAATGTTCCGGTTATTATTGATGCGGGTATTGGTTCACCGAGTCAAGCTGCTCTTGCTATGGAAATGGGTGCAGGCGGTGTTTTAACGAATACTGCGATTGCAAAAGCTCATAATTCAATCCTGATGGCAGAAGCAATGAAGTTGGGAGTACTAGCTGGTCGTAATGCTTTTAACGCAGGTCAAATTAAAGTTGAGCGATATGCGCAACCAAGTTCGACAACCGTTGGCTTATTAAAAGATTAAGACGTTTTTTTATTATTAATACCAATCTTATGCTAAGATTTTAGGAGCATGATGTTGACGCTTCTTCTTTTTTAAGAATGAGATCTTAATTACTTTTCCAAAACTTTAAGAGTAATAATGGAAGCGCCGGCGATAAATATAGTGATTATTCAGCATTTAAAACTTAATTTCAAATGGTTACGAACACAGTAAATACAAAAAAAATTGAGAGACCCGTTTTCCCTTTTACGGCAATTATTGGTCAAGAAGAAATGAAGCTTGCATTGATTCTAAATGTAATTGATCCCCGTATTGGGGGTGTAATGATTATGGGAGATCGTGGTACGGGTAAATCAACAACAATTCGCGCTGTTGCGGATTTACTGCCAGAAATCGACGTTGTATCAAAAGATAGTTTTAATTCATCCGCGACTGATTTTGAATTAATGGGTGAAGAAGTTAAAACTGCTGTATTAAATGGTCAAACACTTGAACTTGCAAAGAAAAAAGTTCCGATGATTGATTTACCTCTAGGAGCGACCGAAGATCGTGTTTGTGGAACTATTGATATTGAAAAAGCCCTTACAGAAGGAATAAAAGCTTTTGAGCCAGGCTTACTTGCAAAAGCAAACAGGGGAATTTTATATGTCGATGAAGTAAATCTTCTTGATGACCATTTAGTTGATATTTTATTAGATTCGGCTGCATCCGGTTGGAACACCGTTGAGCGTGAAGGGATTTCAATTAAACACCCAGCCCGTTTTGTACTTGTTGGTTCAGGTAATCCCGAAGAAGGTGAATTACGACCACAGCTATTAGATCGATTTGGGATGCATGCCGAAATTAGGACAGTTCGCGATCCAGAGTTACGTGTTCAAGTTGTTGAGCAGCGAAGTAATTTTGACCAAGATCCAGAGGCTTGTTTAGCGGAAAATCGTGAAAAACAACAAGATTTAATGGATAAAATTGTAGCTGCGCAAGAGAGGCTAAAGGATGTTTCACTTGACTATTCATTACGAATTAAAATATCACAAGTATGTGGGAGCCTTGATGTAGACGGTTTACGTGGTGATATTGTTATTAATCGAGCTGCAAAAGCATACGCTGCGTACAATAGTCGAACAGAGGTAACAGTGGATGATATCGAAACTATTGTAGTTCTATGCTTACGACACCGATTAAGAAAAGATCCGCTAGAATCGATTGATTCGGGTGATAAAGTACGTGAAGTATTCGAAGAAGTCTTTAAATAAATTTCATCAGAAAATGCTAACATATTAGTATTAAGATCCTCGTTATTTAATAGGCCCAGTAGGATTCGAACCTACATTAGAGACTTAGAAGGTCCCTGTCCTAATCCCTTAGACGATGAGCCCAATATGTTCAAAAACCAAAGCGAAGTAATCACACTTCGCTTTTGTTCTTGAATATTAGAAGTGGGCGGTATAGGATTTGAACCTATGACCACCTGCTTGTAAGGCAGGCGCTCTACCACTGAGCTAACCGCCCTCCTTATTATAATAAGGTAAAAGATACAATTACGTAAATACTAAAAAAGATTTTTAACTGAGTAATAAATCCTTTTACGAATACAGAAACAATTTTTTCTTAGATTAATAAACCGTCATATCCACACTATTTTTCAATGCCACCATTAGTTTCAGTCGCTAAGAATTGTCAAATATCGTCATTTTTCGAGGTAAACCTCCCACGCTCAACTAATAAAATTGTAAGTTTTTGTTAGCCTAGAAGGTATAGGGTCAAGAGGTAGAGTACACGTTTACTATATATCAATATTTGAACAAAAGTAATGAGCTCATGCCCATATTTTTTACTAATAATTACTTTATTTGTTATGGTAAACTCAATTTAAGGTATCTTTTATATTATTCATAAAAACAGGAAAATTAATTTATTGGAATTATTATGGCAAGCCAAATGTTAACGAACGACGTTCCTCAACCACCAAGCAGTGTTAGACAAACGCCTTTAAAAGAGCTCGAAACGGTCACGTTCTTTAAAAATTTGTATACTTACCCCCCCCAAATCAATGTTCGTATTGAGCCCCTAGAACCATTACTAAACAAAGATGTAAAGGGGCAGGCTAAAAGAGATTTCGATATTATCACAGTAAAACGGAACAAAATTCAAAACATCACTAACTACTTAAATGAATACAAAACAAAACAATCCACTTCGACTTTTTATAGGGAACGGACTTATGCCTTAAAAAAAGCATTACAGAATGTACCTGTCTATATTGTCTTAAATAGTAACCAAGAATTTATATTAGCTAATCCAATCCGACATAATAGTAGTGAAAAAACCCAAAACCCGCTAAAAGAAACAGTATATAAATTTGCATGTGAGTCAAATGATGTTTCAAACGCAAAAGAAGCAAAATTGGGACTTTTTTTTCTTAATAAAAAAGATGCGGAAATGCATCTTCAAACAATTTTATCCCAAGATCCGGAAGGGTCTAAACAAATTGGATTAACACTTCATTGTGTTGGATTAGATACAGCTTATGAAATAATGCGACAATCACATGTTGATATTGATTTCAAATTCGTTCCTAATTTAGATGAACTCACAACGTTTTTAAAGAAAAAAATAAATGATCCGAAGATAATTTTTGACGAAAATCAATGTCAAACGTTCGTTAAAAATAGGCTAGTCCCACTCTCATTAAATTTTGGACCATTAAAGATCAAACAACCTACTCCACTTATTTCTTTTATACAAAATAATGAATATTTCAAAGGAGTTCCACTTTATATTATTCAATATAAAGATTTGCCCCAAAACTTTAATGAAAAACTTCAAAACTATACATACGATAAATATTTTCGTTCATTAATTCGCCTTGGTAGACTGGAAGATGCAATTTACGGCCGTTTAATTAATACGCGAGATTTTTTCTTTGGGTGTGGTCAACGATCGATTATGCAAGGTAATATCGAGACGACTTACAATTCTCCCAAAGTAACAAATTATGTTTTTTTTTCACTTGAACAAGCTTCTGAGTTTATTCGAGAATATGAAATTCTTTGTAAGTCGAGTGGAAGACTTAAAAAAAGTTACAGTACTGGGATAATACCGTACGCCGGAAGCCGAGCAAATACAAGTCTTTCTTCTATAGCTTTACGTCCTAAAATTTTTGTTACAAATCTCGAGGATTTCCTAGAACGATGGGAAGAAACCTTAGTCGCGAATGGATCAAATGAACAATCCAGTTTTAGGCCAAAAGAAACAATTTTAATCCCAAAATTAGAACCAAGAGTGAATTTTGTTCCGCACCAAGACTCCTTTACTTCAAATTTTAAAAATACAATGTTAATCAAGTACAGAAAATTCAAATCCGCATTTCGCGTATTTACGGAAGCTTAATCGTGTTTTACTCCTAGGCATAAATAATATATCAAGATAAAAGAGTTTTTCCATGGATGGCCATGAAAAAACTCTTTTTTAAAAAATAGAAAGATATTATGCTACAGCTTGTAAACGAGCCTTTGCTTTACGTAATTCTAGCGTTGCTTCAATTTTTTCCTTTTTTGTTGTTGCTTGGTCAACGAGTAAAGTAACTTTTTCTAATTCCGCCTGCGTTTTAGCAACATCAATTGATGCGGCTTCTTCTGCACCATTACAAAGAATAGTTACTTTATTATTTTCAACTTCAGCAAAACCTTCCATTAAAACAATTGAAGTCCAACTTCCTGCACTTTTTAATCTTACAACTCCAATATCAAGTGCCGTAAGTAAAGGTGCGTGTTCGCTTAGAATACCTAACTGCCCAGTACTACTAGGAAGAATTAACTCATCAGCACTGGCGTCCCAAACAACACGATCCGGTGTAATTACACGAACATTCAAACTCATTTGTTTTTATCCTTTAATTTTTTCAGCTTTACCAATTGCTTCATTAATATCACCAACAAGGTAGAAAGCTTGCTCTGGCAAGTCATCATATGCACCATCTAAAAGTTTGTTAAAACCTTCAATTGAATCGGCAAGAGAAACATATTTACCTGGAGACCCAGTAAACACTTCTGCAACGAAGAATGGTTGTGATAAGAAACGCTCAACTTTACGTGCACGTGACACTGTTAATCGATCTTCTTCAGAAAGCTCGTCTAGTCCTAAAATTGCAATAATATCTTGCAGTTCTTTATAACGCTGAAGAGTTTCTTTAATACGTTGTGCAGTTGCATAATGCTCCTCACCAACAATCTCTGGTTGTAGCATTGCGGACGTTGAATCTAACGGATCCACAGCTGGATAAATTCCCTTCGATGCAAGACCACGCGATAATACAGTTGTTGCATCTAAGTGAGCAAACGTTGTAGCTGGTGCTGGATCAGTTAAATCATCCGCCGGTACATAGACAGCTTGGATTGAAGTAATCGACCCTTCGTTTGTTGAGGTAATACGTTCCTGTAAAACTCCCATTTCCGTGGCTAAAGTTGGCTGGTAACCTACTGCAGATGGCATACGGCCAAGTAAAGCTGAAACTTCCGAACCTGCTTGAACGAAACGGAAAATATTATCAATAAATAGCAGTACATCTTGCTTATTTACATCACGGAAATATTCTGCCATTGTTAAAGCTGTTAAACCAACACGCATACGTGCACCAGGTGGCTCGTTCATTTGACCATAAACAAGCGCAACCTTTGAGTTTTCAAGCTTATCTTCGTCAATTACTTTTGATTCTTTCATCTCTGCGTATAAATCGTTACCCTCACGAGTACGCTCACCTACACCACCAAAAACTGACACTCCACCATGTGCTCTTGCAATGTTGTTGATAAGTTCCATAATTAGAACTGTCTTACCAACACCAGCTCCACCAAATAAACCAATCTTACCACCACGTTTGTACGGAGCTAAAAGATCTACTACTTTAATTCCTGTTTCAAAAACAGAAGGCTTAGTATCTAGTTCTGTAAACTTAGGTGCTGCGCGGTGAATTGGTAAACCTGATTCTGCGTTACAAGGACCAAGCTCATCTACTGGTTCACCTAAAACGTTAAAAATACGTCCTAAGGTTGGTATACCAACTGGTACCGTGATTGGCGCGCTTGTATCTGATACTGCAGCTCCTCTCTTTAGACCATCTGTCGATGTCATAGAAACAGCACGAACTTTATTATTACCTAAGAGTTGTTGTACTTCACATACAACTTTTTTGTCATCACCTTCAATAATGATTGCATTGTACACTTTTGGTAGATCGCCACTTGGAAATTCCACATCTACTACTGGTCCAATAATTTGTGAAATGAAACCAGTCTTAGCAGTTGTATTAACCATAATTATTTACTTTGAAAAAATCTTGTTTTTATATGGACAAAATTTCGAAAATTTTTTGATCCCAAAAAATTCTATTTTTTTCTTTTTGTTTTGAAAACAAGATGTAATGGCACACTAAGCTTAAATAATCGATTTACTTATTAGATATAATTAGATTAAAGGATTATTTAAGCTCAAGATAATAAAATTATTATCTAAATCCAACTGAAGCTTGCCATACAAAAGCTAATGCTAGAAATAGTACCGGGATAACTGGCATTACATCTACTAATGGGCGGAAAGCTGTATATGGTTCTGGTAAAGCAGATAATAGAAAATTTACAACCATCTTAATATGAATAAAAAACTTGTTAAAAAACTAAACTATATATGATTATACACCATATCCAATAGATAGATTGACAATTCTTTATTAGCCTTATGAAAAAGCTTGAAAGATTTATCATTTAAGTTGTTGGGAATATTTATTAAATATAGTATAGAATTTATACTAGATAACTTAGTTTCATTAGTTAGATTAACAACCTTTTATTTTTGTTGTTACATAAACCTTTAATATTAAAATTAAAAAAGAAAAATTCATATGGTTGGAATTCTTCCATTATTTGTTATTCTTCTTATAATTGTCTCGTTTGCAATGACAGTTGCAGTACCTGTAATTCTTGCTACTCCAGGTGAATGGGAAAAATCACAAGGAGTTGTTTGGAGTGGAGCTGGTCTATGGTCAGCATTAGTTCTTTTAACAGGTATCTTTAATGCTGTGCCAGCATAATCGTGATATTTAGAACGAGTAGATTTATTAATCTACTCGTTTGTTTTTTTAAGCCCCGAAATAAATTTTTCCAAGGTAGTGAAACAGAATACATTTAAAGTTTATCATCTTGACAACACGTGTACTCTACTAACCGGGGAAGTGCAAATTTAGGTACCTTTGATTTCGGCTGGCTTTATACTAAAAGGAGAGGATGGGATTCGAACCCACGGTACATTTTAAAACGTACATCAGATTAGCAATCTGAAGCTTTCAACCACTCAGCCACCTCTCCGTGACACTTATAATAATACTATAGTTATTAGTTATGTAGGTTTTTCTTGTTACTTTGATATTGAAACCAGGAGGTCAACTAAACAATACAAAAGAGATATACGAAGTTTTAACACTCGTCAGAAATATTTAAAGTAAAGTTTTATCCACCCTTGATTATGGAATATTTCATTTAGCGCCAAAAGACTTAAAGCATTGACGCACCCTGAACTAGATGGTAATATTGAAACACAGCGCTCTTAGTTCAGTTGGTAGAACGTAGGTTTCCAAAACCTGATGTCGGGGGTTCAAGTCCCTCAGGGCGTGATTTGAAAACAGCAGAATTGTTTTGTTTTTGGGAAAATAAAAGAGCATAAAATCTCTATTACAATTTTATTACTGAGGTTTCTCTCTCTAAGAACTTAAAGAAAGTTTTTGAAGTTTTATTTACCGAAAAAAATATTTTCCTAGGTACAATTTTAAAATCTCAAATTACAAGAAATGCAAAAAAATATATGTAGTACTTTTTATTATTTACAAAAGTGTAAAAAGTACTACATATATTTATTGAAATTAAAAGGATTCTTTATAGATTACCTCTTTTAAAATATAGCAGAAAGATAATAGCAGGTCCTGACAGAGTTACCAGTGCTAATGAAGTAAGCTGAGCAATAATATTCCAGTTAATCATACGAGAGTATATTAAAAGTAAGTCTGAAGATTATAAATTTTATTCACTGAATTTAATTATACTACGATTCTATAGTTTCGATTAATTAATTATTTTTTAATTTTTTCTAAGAAAGTAAAAGAATACAAATGAATCAATACAATACCGTATTATTTAGGCTTTTTTCGTAATGATTACAAATAAAAGTAATACGATCATTTGTATAAAACATATTTTTAGTTTGCTTAGATTAAGTATGAACTTGCCTACCAGGAAACACATAACCTTTAAGATCGTTTTAGTCTACTTTGTAGAACGTGTACGGCAAAACAAAAACAACTATTAAAGTCTCATTTTTAAAATCGAAAAAAAAACGTTTACGCTTAAAGAAAAAACAATATTTAATAAAGAATATAATTTTATAAATAGTTTAAGTAGATCTACAAAAGCATTATTACATCCTAGTATTATCGCTTTAATTGATTTGTTATATTTGAATATATTGGTGCCAGTAACCTTTTCTTTTCAACAAGTTTTTCTTATAGCCTTGGAAATTGTAAAAATAAATAACGAGACGGACATCGACATAGTGACTATATCTCCTTATCAACTCGATTAGCCAATCGAGTTACCTATAGTTGCTGTAAAACAAGTCCTCAAAAAAAATGAGTTTTGTTTTCTGCCAAAGATTATTGGACCATCGATTGCTACCAGAGAATTAATACCCTACCATGCTGTGCTTGGGAAGATGCTATGTTGAGGGGGTTTTTATAGGAGAAAACTCTCATGAAGTGGGCTCTTTCCATAACTGATGATATTATTTGTATACCTTTTACAGCCTTTTCAATTAAATAAAATGGAATTCCATTTTTCTCGTTAACTAATCAGACTATCTTATGTTATAGTTATTATTATCAAAGGTATTGATATTTTCGTTATTTGAATAAAGTAATGTTTGAGCGCTTCACCGAAAAAGCAATTAAAGTAATCATGCTGGGCCAAGAGGAGTCTCGTCGATTAGGTCATAATTTTGTTGGAACAGAGCAAATTTTATTGGGACTTATTGGAGAAGGAACCGGTATTGGCCCTAAAGTTTTACGTTCCATGGGTATAAATTTAAAAGATGCCCGTGTAGAAGTAGAAAAATTAGTTGGGCGCGGTACAGGATTTGTAGCTGTAGAAATACCGTTTACTCCACGCGCAAAAAGAGTTTTAGAACTCTCATTAGAGGAAGCTAGACAATTAGGTCATAATTATATTGGTACTGAACACCTTTTATTAGGTATCCTCCGTGAAGGTGAAGGTGTTGCAACACGCGTTTTAAAGAATTTAGGAGTTGACCTTGCTAAAGTAAGAAGTCAAATCATTCGTTCGTTAGGTGAAACAGCAGAGGTTGAACTTGGTAAAAGTACGCGTAGTAAAACTCCAACATTAGATGAGTTTGGCGTAAGTTTATCGCAAAAAGCGAAACAAGGGCGTCTTGATCCTGTTGTTGGTCGTGACCAAGAAATTGAACGTGTAATTCAAATTTTAGGTCGTCGAACAAAAAATAATCCCGTATTAATTGGTGAACCTGGAGTCGGAAAAACGGCGATCGCTGAGGGACTAGCACAACGAATTATAAATCGTGATATCCCGGATAGTCTTGAAGACAAAAAAGTTATCGCTTTAGATATTGGTTTATTAATAGCTGGTACTAAATATCGTGGTGAGTTTGAAGAGCGATTAAAGAAAATTATGGACGAAATTCGTGAGGCCGATAATATTATTTTAGTTATTGACGAAGTCCATACTTTAATTGGAGCCGGAGCTGCAGAAGGCGCAATCGACGCCGCGAATATTTTAAAACCAGCTTTATCACGTGGTGAATTACAATGTATTGGGGCAACCACAATTGAAGAATATCGAAAGCATATTGAAAAAGATGCGGCACTTGAAAGACGTTTTCAACCTGTAATGGTCGGCGAACCTTCGGTTGAAGAAACCATTGAAATTCTATTTGGTTTACGAGGTCGTTATGAAAAACACCATAAGTTAACCATTTCAGATGAGGCTTTAGTCGCAGCGGCAAAACTTGCTGATCAGTATATTGCGGATCGTTTTCTTCCAGATAAAGCAATTGATTTAATCGATGAGGCTGGATCACGTGTTCGCCTTTTAAATTCTCAATTACCACCCGTTACGAAGGAATTAAATGACGAACTAAAAGGTATTCTAAAGACAAAGGATGAAGCTATTCGAAACCAAGATTTTGAAGGTGCCGGAAAACTCCGTGAACGTGAACTTGAAATTAAAGCACAAATTAAAGCCTTAATTTATCAAGCAAAATCAAGCAAAGGTGACGAAGATTCTGATTCTAGTTTAAGTCCAGTCGTAACGGAGGAAGACATTGCAAATATCGTTGCAGCGTGGACAAGTATACCAGTTAATAAATTAACGAAAAGTGAGTCAGAGAAACTTCTACAAATGGAAGAGACCTTACATACTCGCGTAATAGGTCAGGATGAAGCTGTAGTAGCTGTATCACGTGCTATTCGAAGAGCACGTGTAGGTCTAAAAAGTCCAAACCGTCCGATTGCGAGTTTATTATTTTCAGGACCAACAGGTGTTGGAAAAACTGAGCTAACAAAGGCATTAGCAGCTTATTTCTTTGGTCAAGAAGAAGCAATGGTGAGATTAGATATGTCGGAATTTATGGAACGCCATACAGTCTCGAAACTAATTGGTTCACCACCTGGTTATGTTGGTTACGATGAAGGTGGTCAACTAACAGAGGCTGTGCGTCGTCGTCCTTATACCGTAGTTCTGTTTGATGAGATTGAAAAAGCACACCCAGATGTTTTTAACCTTATGCTTCAAATTTTCGAAGATGGCCGTTTAACAGATTCGCAAGGTCGAACAATTGATTTTAAAAATACACTTTTAATAATGACCTCGAACATTGGATCGAAGGTTATTGAAAAAGGTGGTGGCGGTAATATTGGTTTTGAATTATCAGAGGATCAATCAAATAGCCAATATAATCGTATAAAATCCCTTGTTAATGAAGAGTTAAAACAATATTTCCGTCCCGAATTCTTAAATCGTTTAGACGAAATTATTGTATTCCGTCAACTTACGAAATTAGAAGTAGGTGAGATTGCAGAAATTATGTTGAAAGAGGTGTTTGAGAGATTAGCGATAAAAGGAATTCATCTAGAAGTAACAAGCAGATTCAAGACTCGTCTTGTTGATGAAGGTTATAATCCGAGTTACGGCGCCCGTCCATTACGTCGTGCTGTAATGAGGTTGCTTGAAGATAGTCTAGCGGAAGAAGTACTATCAGAAAAAATTAAACCTGGTAATACAGCAGTAGTTGATATTGGTGAAGATGGAAAGGTTAAAGTACTTCTCGGGCAAGATTTCGAGACAGCTTAAAAAAAACTGGGCACAAGAAATTCTTGTGCCCAGTTTTTTTTTACTAGATAAAAATTTATAAGGTTTAATTAATATGAGATTAAACAAATATATCGCTGCAAGTCCGAGGTCCACAATAATCCCATGAAAAACAACCAAAAAATTATCATAGTTAAAAATGATCTTAACTACGATAATTCTTTATCGAGCACTATTATAAAAAATGTAGAATAAATGTAATGTGCGCTTAAAATAAAATTAATATTGGGAAGTTTGTACTAAATGTAATTGGTCGCCTATGGAGTTTCAATAACATCTGAATCAACATCTGCTGTACTTGATGTGTCATAAACTTTTTGACCAATTTCCAGCATTAATTTTTGTAAAGTTTCCTTTTCTACCTTAATAGTAGTATAATCTTCGTCAGCTAGAGCTTTTTCAAGTTTTGCTATTACTGCTTCAACTTGCTGTTTATCATCCGCAGCTAAACGAGACTCTAAATCAACTAATTGTTTTCTCGTTTGATAAACCATTGTATCACCCGTGTTTTTCAGCTCGATTTTTTTAGATTTTTCCTTATCTAACGCAGCATTTTTTTCTGCTTCTTCGACCATTTTTTCAACTTCATCTTTTTGAAGATTTGAAGCGCCAGTAATCGTAATCGACTGTTGTTTATTAGTAGCTTTGTCCTTAGCCGTTACAGCTAAAATTCCGTTTGCGTCAATATCAAAAGTTACCTCGATTTGTGGTATTCCACGCGGTGCCGGTGCAATTCCATCTAATCTAAACGTCCCAAGACTTTTATTATCTGTGGCTAATTCACGTTCACCCTGTAAAACATGAATTTCTACATTAGGTTGGTTATCCACAGCCGTTGAAAACGTTTCGGATTTTTTCGTAGGGATAATTGTGTTTCGTGGAGTAATTTTTGTTGTAATTCCCCCTAACGTTTCTACCCCCAGTGAAAGTGGAGTCACATCAAGTAGTAAAATATCTTTAACTTCACCACCCAAAACACCTGCTTGAACGGCAGCTCCAATAGCTACAACCTCATCAGGATTTACAGTTTGATTTGGTTTTTTACCTAATAATTGTTCGACAAGCCCTTGGACCGCTGGAATTCGTGTTGAACCACCAACAAGAACATTTTGGTCGATTGCATCGGAAGTTAGTCCAGCATCTTTTAGCGCATTTTGAATAGGGATACGACAACGATCAATCAGATCCGAACAAAGTTCTTCAAATTTTGCACGTGTTAACTCTTTTTCAATATGCTTTGGACCATCAGAAGTTAAAGTAATAAATGGAAGGTTAATTGATGTTTGAGTTAAAGTGGATAATTCAACTTTTGCTTTTTCAGCAGCCTCTGTTAAACGCTGTAAAGCTTGATTGTCAGTTGTTAAATCAATCCCTTCGATTGATTGGAAGTTATTCACCAACCACTGTACGATTTTTTCGTCAAAATCATCTCCTCCTAAACGTGTATCACCCGAGGTAGCTAAAACTTCAAAAACACCATCACCAACTTCAAGAATTGAAACATCGAATGTTCCACCCCCAAGATCAAAAACTAGAATAACTTCGTTATCTTTTTTATCAAGACCATAAGCTAATGACGCCGCTGTTGGCTCGTTGATAATTCGAAGAACTTCTAATCCAGCGATTTTTCCAGCATCTTTAGTCGCCTGTCGTTGAGAGTCATTAAAATAAGCCGGAACAGTAATTACTGCTTGAGTAACTGTCTCTCCTAAATATTTGTTTGCATCCGCAACAAGTTTACGTAGAACTTGTGAAGATATTTCTTCTGCTGCAAATTTTTTTCCAACAGCTGGGCAATCTAATTTAATTATATCTTCCGTTTGGATAACAGTATATGGCACTTGACGCAGGGATTCAGTAACCTCATTTGTTTTGCGTCCAATAAAGCGCTTCACCGAATAGAATGTGTTCTCCGGGTTAATAACGGCTTGTCTTTTAGCAATTTGTCCAACTAACAAATCACCTTTTTTTGTATAAGCGACAACGGAAGGTGTTGTTCGCTGTCCTTCAGAATTTGGTATTACTGTTGGCTTTCCACCTTCCATTACTGCAATTACCGAGTTTGTTGTACCTAAATCAATTCCAACTACTTTCGCCATATTAATCTAATAATTAATTTTTTATCGAACTTTAAAGGCCTAGTCCTTCTATAGTAAAGGCTGAGCGTAAGGATACAGCAAATAAACTTTATTGAAAAACATCAAAAGATTATTATCTTAATCTTTAGTACCTCGAAGAAATTATGGAATACTATAGTAAAAATAGAAAGGGTTGTTTTCCCCACATTCATTAAGTCCTCTTAGTTCATAAACCTTCTTTTAACCCTCTGGCTAGACAAGAAATTCAATCTTACTCTATAATATTGTTGGCTTTTCATAAACGAAAAAGCACTAAAAATGTTTTTATAAGTTTTTTGGCATTGTTCATTGCATAAAAAAAATTACAAACTTATGACTGTAGGTATATTTGGTAGAAAAATTGGAATGACTCATATTTTTGATGAAAAGGGTTCAAGTATTCCAGTAACACTTGTTAAAACAGAAAATTGCCAAATTAGTCAAATTAAAACTGTTGAAACAGATGGTTATAGTGCTGTACAACTTGCTTTTAACCCCACATCAACAAACCGTTTAACAAAACCGTTACGCGGTCATGTACTAAAATCAGGTACTGAAGGATTCAAATCTTTTGGTGAATTTCGAGTGGATAATATCTCTTCATATAAACTAGGAGAAAGCGTTAGCAATGATATTTTTTCCGTTGGACAAAAAGTAAAAGTGACGGGTAAAAGTATTGGTAAAGGTTTTGCAGGAAATCAAAAACGTCATAATTTCTCTCGTGGTCCAATGACACACGGTTCAAAAAATCACCGTTTACCTGGTTCCATTGGTGCAGGTAGTACCCCTGGTCGTGTATACCCAGGAAAAAAGATGGCGGGTCAAATGGGTAATGCAAAAACTACAATCCAAACAAGTGAAATCTTACACATTAGCAAAGAAGATCAAATTCTAATTCTTAAAGGCTCTTTACCTGGTAAAGAAAATAATGTATTAAAAATTTCAACAAAGCGACAATAACAGACAAGTCTTTCCAGTTTATAACTAGCCTCTAAGGGTTTTTGTTTGTTCATTAATAATGTAGGAAGTTTATGAATACCATATCTCAAAAGTCAATTCTCGACTTGATAAAATATCCGATTTTGACGGAAAAAACAATTCGACTACTTGAGCAAAACCAGTATAGCTTTGCGGTTGCTCTTAGTGCGGATAAAAATTCTATTAAAACAGCAATTGAAATGCTTTTCGACGTAAAAGTCCTTGCGGTAAATACCGCGATACAGCCTGTTAAAAAAAGGAGAGTTGGACGCTATATCGGTCGGAAAGCACAAGTTAAGAGAGCTGTTGTAAAATTAGCCCCAGAAAATTCTATTACCTTTTTTGAGCAATAAAATGTGATTGGGCGCTTTATATATTCTGAGTATGAAATAATTAAAAAAGGGCTTTATGGCAATCCGTTTGTATAGGGCGTATAGTCCTGGAACACGTACCCGTTCTGATTTATATTTCGGTGATTTAACAAAGAAAAAACCGGAAAGAACTTTAACAGTCGGGAAAAAACGTTGTGGAGGAAGAAATAACAGAGGTTTAATTACTCTTCGTGGCCGCGGTGGAGGCCACAAAAGAAAATATCGAATTATTGACTTTAAGCGGAGAAGTTCTTCGTTAGCGGCAAAGGTTGTAAGCATTGAATATGACCCGAACCGTAATGCAAGAATTGCTCTTCTTCATTATGAAGATGGTTCAAAAAAATATATTTTATGCCCCCGTTCTTTAAAAGTGGGTATGGCAATTTGCTCCGGTAGAGAAGTTCCCATTGAAATTGGAAACTCCATGCCATTAGCCTCTATTCCTCTTGGAAGTATTGTCCATAATGTGGAACTAACTTTGGGTCGTGGCGGGCAAATCGCTCGTGCAGCAGGCACATATGCGCAAATTATTGCAAAAGAAGGTGATTTTGTAACTTTAAAACTTCCGTCAAATGAAGTTCGACTAGTATATAAAGAATGTTTTGCTACCTTTGGGCAAGTTGGAAATGTAGACTGTATTAATATTACGTTAGGTAAAGCTGGTCGTAAAAGATGGTTGGGACGTAAGCCGAAAGTTCGTGGAGTTGTTAAAAACCCAATTGATCACCCTCATGGAGGGGGAGAGGGTCGTTCACCGATTGGACGTCCGAAACCTGTAACACCTTGGGGTAAACCAGCACTAGGAATTAAAACACGGAAATCTACAAAAGCGAGCAGTAAGTACATACTTCGTGGTCGAACAAAATAACACCATTTATTCTTAGAATTTTAATTTAAATGACACGTTCCTTAAAGAAAGGTCCTTTTGTTGCTTCTCAAATTTTACAACAAGTTGAGAAGATGAATAAAAGTGGAAAAAAAGATACGATAACTACATGGTCGCGTTCGTCAACAATTCTTCCTTTTATGATTGGTCATACTTTTGCTGTCTACAATGGGCAACAGCACATTCCAGTTTTTGTAACAGATCAAATGGTTGGACATAAATTAGGGGAATTTTCACCAACGCGTACTTTCCGTTCGCACATAAAAAAAGATAAAAAAGGAAAGCGTTAATTATGACTAAACATACACTTCAAACTAATGAAGTACAGGCTGTTTCGAAATATGTAAGAATGGCGCCAAATAAAATTAGGCGTATTTTACGCCAAATTCAAGGTAAGAGCTATGAAGAAGCGGTAATGTTACTTACATTTTTACCTCACGCTTCGTGCGAACCAATTATTAAAGTTTTACGTTCAGCTGCTGCGAATGCGAAAAATAATTCAGGATTTGCTGAATCAACGTTAACTATTAGTAAGGCATTTGCGGACCAAGGTCCTGTAATGAAAAGATTTCGTCCACGCGCTCAAGGGCGTGCGTACCGTATTTTAAAGCACACTTCGCACATTACAATCGTCGTTGCTCAATAATAATTAGGTACTACGATTTAAAAATAAATAAGTTAATTTTTTACTGTGGGTCAAAAAACACATCCAACCGGTTTTCGAATCGGTGTTAATAAAGTACACGATTCGACATGGTTTACCAACTATTCGACTTATAATCAGGTTTTAAAAGAAGATTACCTAATTCGTCAATTCTTCGAAAAAGATTGGAGATCATTATATAACAAAGCAGGTATTGCAAAACTTGAAATCCGAAGAAAAATTAATCAACTAGAATTGTTGATTCATGCGGCTAGACCTAAGGCAATAAGTGTAAATAATGAAGATGATTCCACATTTATTGAATTACGGAATAAAGTTCAAAAAATTCTGAGCAAGCCTAAACAAATTCGAATTAAAGTTATTCAAATCGCCAAAACGGAAAATGAAAGCTTACTAGTTGCGCGTTCATTAGCAGATCAATTGGAAAAGCGTGTTGCTTTTAGAAAAGCTATTCGTCAAACAGCACAGCGATTACAAAAAAGTGGTATTAAAGGTTTCAAATTACAAGTTTCTGGCCGTTTAAATGGTGCCGAAATGGCGCGTGTTGAATGGGTGCGAGAAGGAAGAGTTCCACTTCAAACATTACGTGCTGATATAAGTTATGCAACATACAGAGCATATACAACTTATGGAGTTTTAGGCATCAAAATTTGGATTTTTAATAAAGAAATTATTTAACATATAAGATCAAAATTCATGTTACTCCCAAAAAGAACTAAATTTCGTAAACTGCACCGGGGACGATTAAAAGGTGTTGCAACCAAAGGAAATACTGTTGTCTTTGGTGAATATGGTATACAAGCCTTAGAACCAACGTGGTTAACATCACGCCAAATTGAGGCAACACGTCGAAGTATTACAAGATATGTAAGACGTACTGGAAAGATATGGATTCGTGTTTTCCCCGACAAACCAATTACAGAGCGTGCCGCAGAGAGTCGTATGGGTTCTGGAAAAGGGGCCGTTGATTATTGGGTAGCGGTAATTAAACCTGGGATGATGCTTTTCGAGATAAATGGCTTATCGGAAGAAATGGCCCATAAGGTTTTAAAAACAGCATCTTATAAATTACCTATTAAAACAAAAATTATTAGCCGTGAGCTCACGAATTAAATCTTTTAAAATTTTAAACTATGGCTGTTAAAGAATTGGTCGGGGTAGTAGTTAGCGATAAAGCTATAAATACTCGAATCGTAGCTGTTAATGACAGAATTCCACATAAAAATTATCAAAAAGTTATCACTCGTACTAAACGTTATATTGTGCATGATACAGAATTTGATGCCAAAATTGGTGACAAAGTCAAAATTCGAGAGACACGTCCGATTAGTAAAACAAAATGTTGGGTACTTACAAACATTTTAGAAAAATCTTCAACTTAAACAAAACATGATACAACCGCAAACATGCCTTAATGTAGCAGATAATAGTGGCGCTAAGAAACTAATGTGTATTCGTATTCTTGGAAGCAATCGTCGTTATGGAAATGTTGGTGATGTAATAATCGGGGTGGTTAAAGACGCAACCCCTAACCTTACTGTCAAACGTTCAGATGTGGTTCGAGCCGTCATTGTTCGAACAAAACAATCAGTAAGACGAAAGGATGGATCACGTTTACGCTTCGATGATAATGCCTCTGTTATAATTAACAAAGAAAATAATCCACGTGGGACACGTGTATTTGGACCAATTGCTCGTGAATTAAAAGAAAGTGGTTTTACAAAAATTGTTTCTTTAGCTCCTGAAGTACTTTAAATTAAAGTATTTCTATACCTGTTTTACAACTCTTTTAAAATGAGAAAGAATTTAAAAAATCTATATAAAGAAAAAGTTGTGCCAAATTTAATAAAAGAGTTTGGGTACAAGAATATTGAGGAAGTACCAAAACTTTTAAAGGTTTCTGTTAACCGAGGAATCGGGGAATCATCTCGTAATACAAAAGAATTAGAAGTTAGTTTAAAAGAAATTATAACCATTACTGGGCAACAACCAACGGTTAATAAAGCTCGTAAATCAATAGCGGGTTTCAAAGTTCGTGATGGTATGTCAGTCGGTGCTTCTGTTACACTACGACGTGAAAAGATGTTTGCATTTTTAGAACGCTTAGTCCATATAACATTACCCCGTATACGAGATTTTCGAGGAATCGATCCCCAAGGATTTGATGGGCGCGGAAATTATAATCTAGGTATTAAAGACCAGTTAATTTTCCCGGAAATTTCCTATGATGATGTTAATCAAATTGATGGTTTAGATATTTCTATCACAACAAGTGCAAAAACTGATGAAGAGGCTTATAGCTTATTAAAGGGATTAGGAATGCCCTTAAAAAGTATGCAATAATTTTTACAAAACGGAAAAGATATGATTAATGATAGGGTCTCGGATATGCTTACGCGTATTCGTAACGCAAATTTAGCAAAGCACCAAATTGTTCAAATACCATTAACAAACATCACGAAAAATATCGCTGAAGTTTTGTTGCAAGAAGAACTAATTTCATCATTTGAAGAATTACAAAACGGTACTAAGAGTTCGATTTTAATCTCACTTAAATATAAAGGTAAAGATCGTCAACCGATAATTCAAACTATTAAGAGAATTAGTAAACCAGGACTTCGTGTTTATAGCGGAGCAAAAAAAATGCCTCGTGTTTTAGGTGGATTTGGGACCGCCATTGTATCCACCTCAAATGGATTAATGACTGATCGTATGGTCCGCCAAAAGAATATCGGTGGTGAAATTTTATGTTATATTTGGTAAAACTCGAATAAATTATGTCTCGTATAGGTCAAGCACAAATCCCAATACCAGAAAAAGTTACAATAAAACTTGAGGGACAGAAAGTCATTGTTAATGGACCAAAAGGTAACCTTTCAAGAATATTACCTTCTTTTATTTGTTGTAAGTTTGACGAAGGTGAAAAAAACCTACTTCTCGAAAAGGCTGAAGAAACAAAATTAAGCCGTGCTTTGTATGGTTTATCACGTACGTTAGTGGCTAATATGGTGACTGGCGTTTCAGCTGGATTTAATCGCAAATTACAGATCTCAGGAGTTGGTTACAGAGCTGCACTTGATGGAAAGGATCTTGTTTTAAATATGGGCTATAGTCACCCAGTTCGGATGATTACACCTGCAAACTTATCGGTTAGTGTCGAAGGTCAAACTAGTATCACCGTCTCAGGTACGCAAAAAGATGCTGTAGGTGAATTCGCTGCTAAAATCCGTTCCGTTCGTCCACCTGAACCTTATAAAGGAAAAGGTATTGCGTATGAAGGTGAATTCATCCGCCGTAAAGCTGGTAAAACTGGTAAAAAATAAAAACATTTAATATCAGAGTAAAAAAAGTATGGTGACTCAAAAAAAAGGTTATAAGGCGCGTGAGGTTGAATGGAGCGAACGTGTCGTTAGTATCCAACGTGTAACAAAAGTTGTTAAGGGTGGTAAAAAGTTAAGCTTTCGTGCGGTTGTTGTTGTAGGTGATGAGAAAGGTAAGGTTGGTGTAGGGGTTGGAAAAGCTGGTGATGTAATTACGGCGGTAAGAAAAGGTGTAACTGACGGAAAGAAAAATATTATTAGCATACCTTTAACAAGTTCAAATTCAATACCTCATAAAACAGATGGTAAATTTGGTGCGGCAAAGTTAATTTTACGCCCATCTGCACCAGGATCAGGAGTAATTGCTGGAGGATCAATTCGAACTGTTCTTGAGCTTGCCGGTATAAAAAATATTTTATCGAAGCAACTGGGTTCTAATAATTTATTGAATAATGCGCGAGCAACAATTCATGGATTAAGTACATTACGTTCTTACCAGCCTTAGAATCGATCATATGTAATCCCAAATATAAATGGATTCAATAGCAACGAAAAATCTTTTACGGAATAAAATTTTTAAAATTTTAGGTCTCTTACTTTTTATTCGGTTAGGGCTTTATATACCTGTACCAGGTGTTGAGCTTGACCTCTTTACAAGAAGTCAAGGGTTAAACCCACTTTTTGGTTTCGCAAAAACGCTTGTTGGTAGCTCCTTTCTTGGAATTGGGTCATTAGGAATCCTACCCTATATTAATGCTTCAATCATTATTCAATTATTAACACCATTATTCCCCAGCCTCGAAAAAAAACAAAAAGAGGAAGGTGAAATTGGACGGCAGCAAATAACAAAGTATACTCGTTATTTAACTTTAGGTTGGGCAATTGTTTTAAGTGGCGGAATCGCACTTTTTTTAATTAGACCAATTGCGTTTGATTGGAGTTCTCTTCTAGCCTTTAAGATTATTTTATCTTTAACTGTAGGATCCATTTTATCAATGTGGTTTGCTGAACTAATTACAGAAGAAGGACTTGGTAATGGTTCCTCAATGATTATTTTTATTAACATCGTTGGGGGTATTCCAAATAATCTACAAAATTTAAATACATCTGTCGTAGGTGTTAATTCTTTAAATCTTATTAATAGTGGGCTTAAAAATGTACTTGTATATTTATTTATAGTTTTAACTATTATTGTGTTTCAGGATTCATATAAAAAGATTCAACTTGTTTCTGCAAAACAATTGAGCATTGAAGTTGAACCACAACTTGAAAGCAAGCGATTAACACAAAGTTTTATCCCATTAAAATTAAACCAAGGGGGAATTATGCCCCTTGTTTTTAGTTCAACAGTTGCGGTGATTTTCCTTTATCCTGCACAAATCGCTTTAAGCACTATAATGGCGTCAAATGTAGTTTTGGGAACGCAATTATTAACTGTTTGTTCCTTTGTAATAAATTTAATTTTAATTGTATTCTTTAGTTGCTTCTATGTATCTCTAGTTTTAAAGCCTAAGGACATGGCGGAAAATTTGAGTAAGATGGCATACAGTATTCCTAAGATACGGCAGGGTAAGCCAACGATTAAATATCTTGAAAAAATAAGTAATCGCTTAGCTTTTGTTAGTGGTATATTTTTAGCGTTTCTTGCTTTTTTCCCGATTGTAGCTAGTAATATTTTTCACCTAACATTATTCAAAAATTTAACTTCGCTTTTAATACTTATTGGGGTAATTACGGATACTACTTCACAAATCCAGGGTTACCTTATATCAACACGTTATGAAGTTAAAAAAACGTAGACTTTTTTAGTTAACTACGTTAGCATTATAAGTAACAGTTTTTGTAGAAAAACTGTTTTACTAGAAAATAAACTACGTTTTACGAACTAAAAACTAAAATCAAATTTTAAACATGAAGGTTGTAAGTTCAATCGGGAGCTTGAAAAGACGATCAAAAGATTGCCAAGTTGTCAAAAGACGTGGTCGAATTTACGTAATTTGTAAAACAGATCCCCGCCTTAAAGTTCGCCAGGGGCGAGCAAAGATGAAACGTAAGAAGTAACTAAAATATATAAATGGTACGTATTTCAGGTGTAGACCTACCCCGTAATAAAAGGGTCGAAATAGGATTAACATATATATTTGGAATTGGAACAACAAGTGCTCGCAAAATTTTAGCGGATGCTAATATTTCACCAGATATTCGTTGTAACGATCTCGAAGATACCGACGTTACAAAATTAAGATTTATTATTGATGACCAATATCAAACAGAAGGCGATCTAAGAAGATTGTATTCACTTAATATTAAACGTCTAACAGAAGTTGGATCGGCCGCTGGTCGACGTCATCGTGTAAATCTACCTGTAAGGGGTCAACGAACAAGAACAAATGCTCGCACCCGTAAGGGTAAAAAAGCTGTCGTAGCGAACAAAAAATCTCGCTAGGACTATTATTTATGATATTCAGAGGTAGTTGGACTTGATATGATTAAACAAGTAAAGCGGTTTGCTGGTAAAAAATCAAAAAAGATAGGAGATATGGGCGTTGTTCATATCAAATCAACCTTTAACAATACAATTGTTAATATAACCGATAAAAAAGGAAATACTTTATTTTGGGCATCAGCTGGTGGTTGCGGATTTAAAGGGGCAAAAAAAAGTACACCTTTTGCCGCTCAATCAGCAGCCGAAAAAGTTGGATCTCTGGCATTCGACCAAGGTATGCGCCAAGCGCAGGTCATTATTAGTGGACCTGGAAATGGACGAGAGACAGCTATTCGTGCATTACAGGGTTGTGGGTTAGAAGTTTTATTAATTAAAGATATTACACCTGTACCTCACAATGGTTGTAGACCACCAAAAAAACGAAGAGTTTAATTTACCATAGTAAATGGGAGCTCCTACATTTTATTTTAAAAAATTCTAAGTGATCTCTAACGTTAAGTTATGTTCCAAATCCAATGCTTGGAATCAACAAAAGTAAAAACAACAGGACTTTTTTCAAAATTCCGAATCGAAACATTCGCAAAGGGACAAGCTACAACGGTAGGAAATGCATTAAGGCGTACATTATTATCTAATATTGTTGGAGTAGCGATTATTGGAGTGCGTATTTCAGATGTTAATCATGAATTTTCAACTATTCCCGGAGTAAAGGAGGATGTGATTGAAATATTACTCAACCTAAAACAATTAGTTTTCAAAGGAAAATGTGAAGAAAATTCAGTTGCGCGCTTAGCTTTCCAAGGACCAGGAATCGTAACAGCCGAGAATATCGATCTAACAAACGATCTTTCCTTTGTTAATACACAACAATATATTGCAACTGTTGAGAAAAATGTGAGCTTAGAGTTAGAGTTCCTACTTTCTAATGGAAGAGGATATTCACTAAGTGATGGGCTTTCACGAGTAACCCCTCCAGGATTTTTAGCGGTTGATGCTGTTTTTATGCCGGTACGAAAGGTTAACTTCTTTGTGGAAGTTTCAAAAGAAACGAAAAGTACGGACTTGGAAAGTCTAATATTAGAGATACAAACGGATGGTAGTATTACACCACTTGCAGCATTAACTAATGCTGCAAGTATTCTCCAAACTCTTTTTGGATCTTTTAATCCTAATGATCCACTTACAAGTCCACAAGTCTTAGAGGAGGAATCATATATCGAAAAACAACCTGATATTAATGGAACGCTAATTGAAGAATTAGAATTATCAGTACGTGCTTATAATTGTCTTAAACGTGCCAATATACATACGTTAGGGGATTTACTAAAATATGAAAAAGAAGAACTTCTCGAGTTTAAGAACTTTGGGCGAAAGTCTGCGGATGAAGTTTGTGAAAGCTTAGTAAAACGCTTCAATGTAAACTTAACATAATTAAAAAATTACACCTTAAATGCCGACGATAAATATAAATGAAGGACAACAGTCTTGGATTGCTGTCGGACGTCGTAAAACATCCATTGCAAAAGTCATTTTAGTTTCGGGTAGTGGAACGATTCAAGTAAACAAAAAACCGGGAGATTTATATTTCCAATTTAACTCTCAATATATTCGAAATCTAAGAGCGCCCCTTGTTGCTTTAGGTCTTGAAAATTCGTACGATTTACTCATTGAAGCTAAAGGTGGGGGATTAAGAGGTCAAACTGATGCAGCAAAACTTGGCGTAAGTAGAGCTCTATGTCTTCTTTCTGACACAAAAAGACCAATACTTAAAACAAATGGGTATTTAACGCGTGATTACCGCGCGAAAGAAAGAAAAAAATATGGTTTACGTAAAGCGAGAAAAGCCCCGCAATTTTCAAAGCGTTAAGCTTTTAAGTTATTTATTCTGTAATAAAAATGGCAAAATCTTCAATACACCCAGACTGGTATCCAAATGCAAAAGTATATTGCGATGGGCAACTTATTATGAAAGTTGGTTCTACTAAAGAAACATTAAATGTTGATATCTGGTCGGGAAATCATCCATTTTATACTGGTTCACAAAAGATTATTGATACGGAAGGACGTGTTGAACGTTTTATGCGTAAATATGGTCTAGAAAACTAATTAAATATAAGAATCGATGCCAACTATCCAACAATTAGTTAGATATGAACGTCTAACCAATAAGAAAAAAACAAAGTCACCCGCCCTTAAAGCTTGTCCACAACGACGTGGAGTCTGCACACGCGTGTACACAACAACACCGAAAAAACCAAACTCTGCAATGCGTAAAGTAGCTCGGGTTCGTTTAACATCGGGTTTTGAAGTTACTGCTTACATACCAGGAATTGGTCATAACATACAAGAGCACTCTGTTGTTCTCATTCGTGGTGGACGTGTAAAAGATTTACCCGGCTGTCGATATCATGTCGTACGGGGAACTTTAGATGCAAATGGAGTAAAAGATCGACGACAAAGTCGTTCGAAGTACGGTGGAAAAAAACCTAAAGGTTAATAAGAATTAAAATGTCACGAAGAAGTAAATCAAAGCGGCTCGTTGTTCAACCAGACCCAATCTACAATAGTAGATTAGTCACACTGTTAGTTGCCCGTGTTTTAAAATCGGGAAAAAAATCACTCGCTCAGAAGATTGTCTATAAGGCGTTAGAAATTGTCTTAGAAAAAACTGAGACGAACCCCATTGTAGTACTTGAGAAAGCCGTAAAAAATGTTGCTCCCAAGGTCGAAGTGAAAGCACGTCGTGTTGGTGGTTCAACATACCAGGTTCCAATAGAAATTCGCGCATACCGTGGCATTAATATTGGCTTAAAATGGCTTATTGAATTTGCTGGGAACCGTTCTGGTCGCGGAATGGCATCTAAACTTGCGAATGAAATTCTCGATGCTGCAAAAGAAGGTGGGGGAGCAATCCGAAAGAAAGAGCAAGTTCATAAAATGGCTGAGGCTAATAAAGCCTTTGCCCACTTTAGATACTAGTAAAAAAACATTCGCCAAAAGTATTAAAAAACCTTTCATAGGTTTTTCTAAAAATAAATTTAACATACAATAAAACGATTAATGGCACGCGAAAAGTTTGAACGTTCGAAACCACACGTAAATATTGGAACAATTGGACATGTTGATCATGGTAAAACAACTTTAACAGCTGCAATTTCTGCAACGTTATCAATTCATAATGAGGCTTTATCAAAGAAATTTGATGAGATTGATTCGGCTCCTGAAGAAAAAGCACGTGGTATTACAATTAATACAGCACACGTAGAGTATGAAACGGCAACACGTCATTATGCACACGTAGATTGTCCAGGTCACGCCGATTATGTTAAAAACATGATTACAGGTGCGGCGCAAATGGACGGTGGTATACTTGTTGTTTCAGCTGCTGACGGTCCTATGCCACAGACGCGTGAGCACATCTTACTTGCTAAGCAAGTTGGTGTACCACACTTAGTTGTATTTTTAAATAAAGCTGACCAAGTTGATGATGAAGAACTTCTCGAACTAGTTCAACTGGAAGTTCAAGAACTTCTTGAAAATTATGATTTCCCAGGTGATGAAATCCCATTTATTTCTGGATCAGCCCTACTTGCACTACAAGCCGTAGAAGGTGGTTCAAAACAGCCGGGCGAAGATAGCTGGGTCGATAAAATTTTCGAGCTAATGACAGCAATTGACGATTATATTCCTACACCGGAACGTGATACAGAGAAAAATTTCCTAATGGCTGTGGAAGATGTTTTCTCAATTACGGGTCGTGGTACTGTTGCTACAGGCCGAATTGAGAGAGGTGTTCTTCGTATTGGTGATACCATTGAAATTGTTGGTCTAAAGGATACAAAAACAACGACCGTAACGGGTATCGAAATGTTCCAAAAAACTTTAGAAGAAGGCTTAGCCGGAGATAATGTTGGAATCTTAATTCGAGGCGTACAAAAAACTGATATCGAACGTGGTATGGTACTTGCTCAGCCAGGTACTATCAACCCGCATAGAAAATTCGAGGCTGAGGTTTATGTATTAAATAAAGATGAAGGTGGTCGCCATACTCCATTCTTTACAGGTTACCGACCACAATTTTATGTACGAACAACTGATGTAACGGGTACTATTGTACAGTTTACTGGAGATGATGGGAGTCCAGCAGAAATGGTAATGCCCGGTGACCGTATTAAAATGACTGCTGAACTGATTAATCCAATTGCAATTGAACAAGGAATGCGTTTCGCAATTCGAGAAGGTGGAAGAACAGTTGGAGCAGGTGTTGTTTCTAAAATCTTAGATTAAAAACTATGAGCCTTTTAAAAACGAAAATACCGAAATTGCGTATTGCTTTAAAAGCTTATGATGCAAGTATCTTAAATACTTCGTGTCAACAAATTTTACAAGCGGTTGAAGGTGATAGTACTACGAAAGCGGTAGGACCTATTCCTTTACCAACGCGACGTCGTATTTATTGCGTTCTACGTTCACCCCATGTAAATAAGGATGCACGTGAGCACTTCGAGATACGAACACATAAACGATTAATTGATATTTATCAACCAAACGATGAAACATTTTTAAGTCTAAGAAAATTAGACTTACCAGCAGGTGTCGATATCGAGATTAAAAATCAGTTATTATAAATAAAATTCGATATCCTTATATCAATAAGGATATCGAATTTTATTTTACTTGCTGCAGATTCGACATTTTTCATTATAAAGGATCAGGATTTTTTCTAGTAGTACGAATTTGTGTGCTTGCACCTTTACGATACTAGCAGAACGAGCTACTCCCTTCCGCACACAAATCCCTAAACTTGAGTAACCCTTGAGTACCTACTTTGCAAACAGTTATAACCCCATTTTTGTTCGGCTCTGCAGGTATCCAAACGTACATTCATGAAATGAGTTCGAGATATCCTGAAGCCGTACAAAAAATAGCGCACAGTACGTCTCTTCGACCTAATCGCTAACTCTCTTGAAAGCCGACTCCCCAATTTTTTTACCAGAATGTATTGAACCCCCACTCTTTGAAATTAACTCGGTAGCACCGGTAGCAGTTTCCGTAAACGTCTTGATAACCTGCGTTTTATTACCGACTACATAAACTACAGCTTCAGTGCTGCTGTAGCCTTGCCTAATAATTTCATCCCGTATTTGTTCTAGTGTTTGGTTAAAAATAACTTCGGATGTTTTTATTGCTGCTGAAATACCACTCATAACTATAAAATTGTTAGATTAACTTCAAATAAAACTTCAGCTTTTTAAGGCTTAAAATAATTACACACTATTTTATTTAAAAAGATTATTCTAATTTTATTAAATAGTTATTAATCTAATTTTATTAAATTATTAATATTATTATACTTATAGCAATTTTGGGTACTGTAAGATATTTTACAAAACAAATAAATTTTTAAAAAACTTTTTTTACTATAAAAAATAAAGGTTTAAGTGTGCTTTTATACAAATTTTGAAAAGTTAAGCCACTATTAATTATATATATATTAATAGATATAAGTGAATTTCATCGAGTATAACTCTATTCAACTCACAAACTAGTGCAAGCTAAATATAGCTGTTAATTAAGCGTACTTAATTGCAAGGAACTCCACTACCACTAATACCTTATACGTAACAAGATTAATAGTAGGCATCTTTTTTATCTTACGTTTAACAAGAACTGAATCATTTCTCTAATCTTGAGCTAGAAGTTCGAAATTATTTTGAATCAGTACTTGAAAATAATTAAAACGCTAGAAAAATAACATTGTAAATCCTAATCCGATTGTAACGGGGACCTTCCCCCAATCATTGAGAAAGTAAAAGGGACAGTACTAATCTCTACCATTATTACTGTTTCACGATAAAATCTACGCGCCAGACTCTTTAATTAAAGTTAAATTTTGTAATCTTAAACTAAACGATAACCTATTTTCCTATTAAAATCCTAAATACCATTCTATGTATTCCACTAAAAAAATTGACCGACAACCATAGCTAGAACTTTATTTCGAACACCGTATAAATATCTTCGCCATTAAACTTACCACAATTGTAAATATTTTATTAGCGGGACTGACGGGACTCGAACCCGCAACTTCCGCCGTGACAGGGCGGTGCTCTAACCAATTGAACTACAATCCCTCGTTTCAACGCATCTTATGATGATATGATAAATGTTACTATGACCGACCGTCAATTAAAAATATGAAATTTTTAGCGCACCCCAATCTTACGCGGAGATCATATAAAAAAACTATATTTAAGGTCTGGTAATATGAATTCATTGCTTTAGATAGCGGCTACCACACTCCATTTTAAGTGCCAAGTATAGTATTCTTTAGTCCGGTACTTGTTAAACCGATCAACGATATAACCCTAACGGAACACTAGAAATACCATACTCGACTTTTTAAAATTTTTATGCTTGACGCGTAAATTTAAAGGAATGAAATATCATTAGATTGTTGAGACTGCTGATAAGTTGTTTCCTTAAGTTTTTTAAGAATTTTTGCAAAGTATTCTTGCATGTATTGTTCTAAACTCAGTAATTGTTGTGAATTAAACTGGTTTGTATCTAATAACTTGATATCATTAGCGGTATCATATTGCAGGGCTTCTGAAAATTGTAAACGATCTGCAATATTCCAGGTAAATTCAAGTGAGCGTAAAATTGTTTTTAGACTATTAATTACGAAGCCAGGTAGATATGAAACTTGTGCTTTTTGACCAGATAAGCGTTCACAAAGTTGAATGATTTCTTCTGGTGACCAAGCTTGTTTCCCAATTAATGGATAATTTACTTGACCTTTGCCACTAGAATTCAAACTCGCGATTACGATTTGAGCTGCATCTTGAGTATCAATATATGGTGTTGGTGCTATATTGTTTAAGAGCCAAATTGTTTGTTTTTCAAGTGTTGGAAGCGCATATTGTTCAATAAGACCTTGAAAAAAGCCTGCACAATGGAAAACCGTGGATTGTAAACCCGATTCTTTTAGCTCTTGCATGAAACGAAGCTTAAGATCTAAAAGTGGAATTGTTGAGTTTTTATTAGCGCCTAAAAATGAAAAAAAGATAAACGATTTTACGTTTGCAATTTTGGCAGACTCTAATAATGCCAGCTTTCCTAACCAGTCAACTTTTTCTGCATTATAGTCATCTGTTGGACGAACTGTAGAAGCATCAATAATAACTCTTACCCCTTTAAGGGTTGGAGGTATTGTTTCAGGTAAAGCTAAATCTCCGTAAACCAGTTCCGCTCCCCAATCTTTTAAAAAAACACTTCGGCGTAAATTACGGACTAAACACTTAACCTGATAGCCCTCATCTAATGCTTTTTTTACAATTTGTCGACCTAATGTTCCGGTGCCTCCGATAATTAGTAAACTCATCTTATATGATTTTTGTCTTAATATCTAATTTAATATAAATTTTTTTATCTAGTAGTTCCTGGAAAATTCTTAAACATGAATGTTTCAACGAATCTCAAATTTTCACATGAGCATTTGTATAAATAAAAGCCGAGAACTATGTACGGTGTCAGAAGCATAGATATTGAATGGAATACTTAAGCATGAAAGTTTTTGTGAAAGTAATCCTCTAACTTTCACCCCAACCCTAGATAGTAGTAATATAACATTAATTTATAAAAGTTAAAAAGTATATGATTCGAAACAACCATTTATAGGAAGTGTATAATCCTTTTGAACCATAATTTAGACAACTATTAAAAAAAATAAAAAATAAAATAGAGATTGTTATTGACAGAATATCTTGTTAATTGCTATTATCTAAACAGATTAAAAATTTATGAATTGTTTTAGAAGATCATTTGAATACCATGGAGAGTTTGATCCTGGCTCAGGATGAACGCTGGCGGTATGCTTAACACATGCAAGTCGAACGAGAGTTTTTAACTCTAGTGGCGAACGGGTGCGTAATACGTGAGAATCTGCC
>Ga0115006_10000106_pt1 | contig 40074 bp, 35 predicted proteins | sample ArcOceMetagenome_3_FD_88943 | JGI IMG/M metagenome (GOLD analysis project Ga0115006, IMG submission 88943) | Marine eukaryotic phytoplankton communities from Arctic Ocean - Arctic Ocean- Svalbard ARC20M Metagenome | ecosystem: Environmental > Aquatic > Marine > Oceanic | place: Arctic Ocean...
AATTACAATTCTTATACTACGAGTTACAATGTTACTTTAAATAGCATTGAAGAGGCTATCAAATTCAATAACGTACACGAAGGATTACATTTTGGGTATGCTATGGCAATGAAGAAATTGGTTTAGTGGATTTGCCTTAGTCTTCGACTCCGATCTAACGGACTAATAAACTAAAATATTCTTAAAAAATGATTCTGAGTCTTTCAATTTAGCTCAAGATAAACTCAGTCCCTTTCTTTCCCATATTTATTCATCTTACAGCCACAAAGTTTACAAGTCCAACCACCCCATAAAATCTCATTCATTCCTTGCGGCTTTCTAATCTTAGGCTGTGGTTCTTTGCATTTTGGGCAATTTACTGTTTTAAAGTTTATATCAAAATTATTTATTATTGATTTTAAATTCATAATTACTACTCACTAAAAACCCTAATTCACCCTCCAAAAATAAGGAGAAAATAATACTGCAACAGTAAATAACTCAAGCCTACCAAAAAGCATTAAAAATGAGAGAACCCATTTCCCAGTATCTGGTAAATGCTCAAAACTTTGAGAAGGATCTACCGTACTAATTCCTGGCCCCACATTCCCTAGAGAAGTTGCTACAGCACTAATTGCTGTTAACAAATCTACTCCTGGCAAAGCTGCCATTATTATACTTCCTGTTACGAACATAAGTAAGTATAAAAACACAAATGCTAATAAGTTGTAAATAATTTTGTTCCCAATTGCTTTACCATTCAAATGAACAGGCACTATGGCATTGGGGTGTATTCTTCTTTTGAATTCTAAGAATCCATTTTTTATCAAAATTACAATTCTCACAATTTTCATTCCTCCACTTGTACTTCCAGCAGACGCTCCAGTAAATAACAATAAAAAGAAAATAAATGTAGCAAAAACTCCCCAGTCGGTAAAAATTCCACTTGCATAACCAGTGGTTGTAATAATACTAACGACTTGAAATGAAACATACCTAAAAGACTCTAACAAAGAAAAACTATTTGTGGTATTTGTGGTATTTGTGATATCAAAATATACTGCTGGAGTTAATAAAAGTATAAACCCTATAACGGCAAATAAATACCATTTGAATTCGTCATTTCTCCAAAGTTTATTGATTTTTCCTTTGAAACCAAAGTAAATTAAAGTAAAATTTGTTCCCGCAATAAACATAAATATTACAATTACAGCTTCTATCAAAGGGGAATTAAAATGAGCAATACTAGTTTGTTTAGTAGAGAATCCTCCAGTAGATGTTGTAGTAAGTGCATGATTTATTGCATCAAAAAAACTCATACCGCAAAACATTAAAACGATCATTTCTGAGAGAGTTAAGAACAGATAAATTATCCAAAGTCTTTTTGCTGTTTCCTTTATTCTTGGGTGAATTTTATCTTTTGTAGGTCCAGGCGCTTCATTTACAAAAAGCTCCATCCCTCCAATTCCAAGCAAGGGTAAAACTGCAATAGTAAGTACTATAATTCCCATTCCTCCAATCCATTGAGTCATACTTCTCCAAAACAGAATACTGTGTGGCATCTCTTCAATGTTATTCAGTATAGAAGCTCCTGTTGTGGAAAATCCAGACATGGTTTCGAAAAAAGCATTGGAAAAATTGGGTATAGATTCCGAAATCACATAAGGTAAAGTACCAAACAAAGTCATAGAAACCCAACTAACAGTCACAATCAAAAACCCTTCTCTTCGCTTAATCTCGGCTTCTTTAAATTTTCTTAAAAAAAACCTTAAACATAAACCTACAAACAAAGTAATTCCACTAGAAATTAAAAAAGAGGAAGTCATTCCATCTTCATGATAAATAGAAAACCCTAATGGCAATGCCATTAAAAAACCATTTATAAGAAGTAGTGAACCTATTACATAGCCTATTACTCCGTAGTTTATTAATTTTTTATTACTCAACTTATTGGAAATATCTTTCTATTTGGTTAATGGATTCTGTCAAACTAAAAACAACTGCTTTGTCGCCTTCTTGTAACTGAAAATTACCAAATGGGATTAAACTTTCTTCTCCTCTTATAACTCCAGAAATATTAGCTGTTTTTGGAAATTTAAGCTCTTTTATTCTTTTTCTAGTCACTTTTGAATTTGGTTTAACTGTAAATTCAATTATTTCTGCATCTACACCATGTAAGTTTGCAATAGCATCTACATGCCCTTTTCTTATATGCTTAAAAATATTACTGGCTGCAATTATCTTTTTGTTTATCAAAGTATCTACACCAATATTTTGAGACAGGCGAATGTAATCGATATTCTCTACTCTCGCTATGGTTTTTCTTACCCCGTGGTTTTTTGCAACCAAAGAAGAAATAATATTGGTTTCAGAATTTTGAGTGACAGAAATCAATGCGTCCATGTCTCCTAACCCTTCTTCTTTCATGGTTTCTACATCTCTTCCATCAATATTCAAGATCAAAGTATTAGATAAATTACTAGCTAATCTTTCGCATTTTTTCTTGTCGCCATCTACAATCACCACATTATAATTATCTTGAAACAACCGTGCAGTTATTTCTCCTACTCTATTCCCTCCCAATATCATTACATTTTTTATCTCAAAACACTTTTGACCACAAAATTCTGTAATTTTATCTATAGATTCTGGTGTAGAAATAAAATACACAATATCATTTTCCAAAATCTCAGTATCGCCATTTACAATGATTGTACCGTCATTTCTATGTAAAGCTATAGGCTTGAAAGATAAATTAGGGTTCAAATAAGAACTCTCTCCCACAGTTTTATCTTTCAACTCCGATTTGTCTCCAATTGCAATTCCAAAAACTGTTAATTTTCCTCCTTCAAATTCTATATTATCAGTAAAAGCAGATTTTTTAATTAATCTTTCAATCTCTTCTGCTGCTAAAACATCAGGTGAAATAATGGTGTCAACTCCCAAATCTACAAACATTTTTTGCCTTGATGGAGAAAGATTTTCAAGAGTGCTTACCCTTGCTATCGTTTTTTTTGCTCCATACTTTTTTGCCATGATAGATACCAGTAAATTTGTTTCTTCAGAAGAAGTAACAGCAATTAGTAAATCACATACTTCAACTTTTGCCTCAGACAAAACATCAAATGATTTTGCATCTCCCAATATTGGGAAAATATCTATGTGAGACTGAACATAATTTAATCTTGATTCATCCTCATCAATTAGATAAATATCTTGCAATTCACTCGAAAGCATTTTAGCAAGATGATATCCTACATCTCCAGCACCAGTAATGATTATTTTCATGTAAAAGTTATAGGTTTAAAACGAAAGTCTTAACAAAGTTAATTTTTTTTCAAAATAAAAGTAAATTATGTGTCGTAGTAAAGCAAAAAATCTAAAATCAATGTATATTTGATACAAATAAATCTACAAATAAAATCTATCCTAAAACATGAATAATAAATCATTTGAAAGCAGAAAAAATGTACTTCTTGTCATTGTGCTTTCCATCGGATTTATTTTTGTAGTTCGGTTGTTATTTATTCAGGTAATTGATGATAAATGGAACAATGAATCAATAAAAATTTCTGAAACAAAAAAAATAATTGAACCAGATAGAGGAATTATTTTTGACAGGAATGGCAAAGTAATGGCTGTGAATCAAACCAATTTTGAGTTACGCCTTACTCCCAATAAAGTGAAAGATTTTGATACAATGCAACTCAGCCAACTTCTTAATATTCCTTTCGACTCTATAAAACCGAGAATAAACAAATTAAAAAGATATTGGCGATCCAAACAGGTTTTTGTAAAAACTGTTCCTGCCAATAATCTTTCTAAGCTTACTTCCCTGATGTTTAAATACGAAGGATTTGAATTGGCAGAAAAATCATTGAGAGTATATCCTGCAAATTGTGCAGCTCATTTACTTGGTTATGTTAGAGAAGTAGATGGAGAAATAATAAAAAAGAAACCCTATTACCGTGGAGGAGATAGAATTGGGATTTCGGGCTTGGAGAAATACTACGAAGACGAACTCAGAGGAAACCGTGGAAACGATAAATTTTTGAGAGATGCTTATGGTAATCTGAAAAAATTAACAGCTTCAGATACAGCTAAATCTGGAAATAACTTGACTAGTTCTATTGATTTAGAACTACAAAGATATGGTGAAAGATTAATGCAAAACAAATTAGGAAGTGTGGTAGCAATAGACCCTTCCTCTGGAGAAATATTAGCAATGATTTCCTCTCCTACTTTTGATCCAAACCTTTTATCTGGCGAGACAATGAGTAGAAACTGGAAAAGATTAAGAAATAACGATTCGTTAAGACCTTTATATAACCGTGCTTTAAGGTCAAGAAACTCACCTGGCTCTATTTTTAAAATGGTGCAAGGTTTATCTGCTTGGGAACTAGGAGTAATAAATCTTGATACAAAAATATTTTGTGACCACAATGTTGTAGGTTGTCATAACCACAAACAAGCACAAGGATTAGCAGATGCTATTAAGTATTCTTGCAATCCTTATTTTTATGAAACTTTTAAACTAATAACCACTTCGAGAGAAGGAGAAAATATATTTGAGAAATCCAAAATAGGACTACAAACTTGGAACGAATACGTTTCTTCTTTTGGCCTAGGAAAAGATTTGCAATTGGATTATCCAGGCTATTCAACTGGAAATATTCCATTGCCATCAGTTTATGACAAAATATACAATAAATGGAGCTACAGAACATGTAATTCATTGGCCATTGGACAAGGAGAAATGTTGGTTACCTCCTATCAAATGGCAAATTTGGCTTGTGTAATGGCGAACAGAGGCTATTATTATTACCCTCATTTTATTAAAAAAATTGAGGACAATTACCTCAATCCAAAATACGAACAAAGACAATACACAAAAATTAGTAAAGAAAAATTTGAACCGATTGTAAATGCAATGCAACAAGTAATAGAAGGAGATGGAGGAACAGCTAGAAGAGCAAGGATTGAAGGCATAGAAATTTGTGGAAAAACTGGAACTGTAGAAAATTCTAGAGGAAAAGATCACTCGGTATTTATTGCCTTTGCCCCAAAATATAATCCAAAAATTGCCTTAGTTGTATACATCGAAAACGGAGGATATGGTGGAACTTGGGCTGCACCAATTGCAAGCTTGATGACAGAAAAATATTTGACAGATAGTATTTCAAATACTACTGAAGAACAAAGAATATTAGAGGCAAATTTAATTCAGAAGAATGATAAATAATTGGCTCAAAAATATCGATTTACAATTATTACTTATCTATTTTGTTTTAGTCATTTTAGGGATTGCAAGTATTTATTCTACAACATTTGACGAGAGTTATTCTTCTATATTTTCTTTCAATAAATCCTATGGAAAACAAATCATGTGGTTTGGAATAAGTCTATGTGTTGGAATAATTATTCTCCTTCTAGACATTGAATTCATTCGGAAATATACCGAAGTTTTTTATGGAATTACTACTCTATTATTAATACTCGTATTACTTTTTGGAACAGAAAGAAATGGAGCAAAAGCCTGGTTTGGCATAGGTAGTTTTGGAATACAGCCCGCAGAATTTGCCAAAATAACTGCCAGTTTGTTCATTGCAAAATACCTTGCTTCGGTTAATACTTCTATTTATAAATTACAATCCCAAATTTGGGTTTCTGTTATTTTATTTGTCCCTATCATTCTAATTTTAAAACAACCTGATCTAGGAACAGTCTTAGTCTTTCTTGGTTTCATCCTAGTTCTTTATCGCGAAGGAATAATTGGAAGCATTATGCTTTATGGACTTATGGTTGCTGCAGTAAGTGTCGTTTCTTTAATTCTTAAAGATACATTTAGCACTTTGCTTGGATACACTTTTCATTCTCATTACATGCTAATCGGAGCATTAGTTATTATGGCCGTTTTTATTGCTTTAGGTGTGAATATAACAACTTATAAAAGGTATCGAAGAACAAAACATTTACAAATAATTGCCGTCACAGCAATCGCAATAATAATTGTCCCATTAATGAAATTTGGTTTCGAAAAAATACCAGAAAATCATTACCAAAGAGTAAGAGTTGAAATAATATTAGGATTAAAAAAAGATCCTAGAGGAGTTGGATACAATTCCCATCAAGCTTTATCTGCAATAGGTTCTGGTCAATTTTTGGGAAAAGGATATAAAAATGCAACCTTAGCGAATGACACTTATAACCAAGTTCCAGAACAAAGTACCGATTTTATATTTTGTACTGTAGCTGAGGAATGGGGGTTTCTCGGAAGCTTTCTTTTGTTTTCTCTTTATATGATCTTAATTATAAAAATAATTGCAATTGCCGAGCGACAAAGGTCAGATTTTGGAAGAATATTCTCCTATTCAGTAGCTAGTATTTTCTTTATTCATTTTACCATAAATATAGGAATGGTATTAGGCCTTGCTCCTATTATTGGAATTCCATTGCCATTTTTTAGTTATGGAGGCTCCTCTCTTTTAACTTTCAGTATTATGATTTTTTTATTATTAAAGATTGACTCTGATAGGTTAGAAATATTTAGGTAAAATCATATTTCCTGATCATATTGTGTATATTTAAACAACCAAAATATTGGTTCGCTCGTTATATATCAAACAATACATTTTTATGAAAACTATAAAACTAATTCTCGTTTCTTTAATTTTGGCTTCAACAGGGTTTGCACAAGTCTTAAATGTCCCAAAGCAATATACCCTAAATACGGAGTCAGATTTTGATAAATACGAACATGATGTAATTGAGTGCGCAAAATTTCTAATGACAACTCTAGTAAATCAACAAACTGCTTTAAGAAACGAAGCTGCTAAATTTTTAACTGAGTATGTTTCTAAGAGCCCAACAATTAAGGTTGAATTAAATCAAAAAGCTACTCCATTTGTAAGTAATCCAGAATTATTAACTGTTTACTTAGCATCTTGGGTAAAAAGTTATGCGGCACAAAACCATATAAACAACAAAGAAGAGTTCACAATACGAGCTGCAAACGAAACGCTTAACTACTACACAGCCAACAAAAGTAAAATTGGAAAAGTAACCGACATTAAAAAGTTCTTACAACTTCAAGCTGATGGGAAACTAGAAAATCACATCAAGTCTCATTTATAAAATTAAAATAATAATTCTTAAAAACTGAAAGTGGCACAATTTTGTTGCCCCTTTTTTTGTTAATTAAAATGGGGATAAAAAAGTATTGAAAGTGTGTATATTCCTTCAAGCTATTCTATTTTTGAAGAATATATTATGAAATCATTATTTTACATATCAGTTGCGGTAATTTCTAGTTTTCTAATTGGGACAAATCCCTCTATTGAGAATACAAAAGAACCTATAGCAAAAGAAACAAAGACACCTGAATTTTTAACTCAAAATCATGCTTGGGCAGATTCTGTATTTGATACACTGACAGAAGATCAAAGAATTGCTCAATTATTTATGGTTGCGGCCTACTCAAATAAAGGAGTTACTCACGAAGCCTACATTGATAATCTTATTCTAACATATAACTTAGGAGGATTAATTTTTATGCAAGGAACTCCAGAAAAGGAAATTGAACTTACGAATAGATATCAATCCAAAGCAAAAACTCCATTAATGATTGCGATTGACGGAGAATGGGGATTGCCAATGCGATTGAAAAATACATTTAAGTTCCCTAAACAAATGACTTTGGGTGCTATTCAGTATGATTCCTTGATTTATGACATGGGAAAAGAAATGGCACTTCATTGCAAACGAATGGGGATTCACGTGAACTTTGCTCCAGTTATTGATGTAAATAACAATCGAAAAAATCCAGTAATAAACTACCGTTCTTTTGGAGAACAAAGAGAAAATGTAACCAGAAAAGGAATTGCATACATGAAAGGAATGCAAGACAATGGTGTATTGGCTTGTGCAAAACATTTTCCTGGTCATGGTGATACCGATAAAGATTCGCACAAAGCTTTACCCATTATTAATCACGGAATAGAAAGGTTAGATTCTATTGAGTTTTATCCTTTCAAACAATTGATAAAAGAAGGAATCGGAAGTATGATGGTTGCACATCTTTTCATTCCAGCATTGGATAGTACACCAAACAGAGCTACTACCCTATCCAAATATGTTGTAACCGATTTACTTCAAAAACAAATGGGATTTGAAGGGCTTATTTTTACTGATGCACTGAACATGAAAGGAGTTAGTTCTTTTTACAAACCTGGTGTAGTTGATGTAAAAGCATTAATCGCAGGAAATGATGTTCTTTTGTTTTCTGAAGATGTACCCACAGCAATTACTGAAATTAAAAAAGCAATAATTGTAGGAGAAATAACCAAAGAAGAAGTGTACAAAAGAGTAAAGAAAATTCTTTATGCAAAAGAATGGATGAAAATTAGTCAGGCTAAAATTGGCATTAAGAACTTAGCTAAAGATTTGAATCCAGCAAGTTCTGACTTAACAAACCGATTATTATTTGAAAACGCATTAACACTAATCAAAAACGACAAAAACTTATTGCCATTAAGAAGATTAGATACATGTAAAATTGCATCTGTAGTTATTGGAATAGAGAAAAATAATGAATTTCAGAAAGGATTGAGTCGATATACAAAAGTGAAACATTTCTCTTTATCCAAGAAAGCATCTAAAGAACAATTAAGTAAACTATTAAAATCATTAAAACCTTACAACAAATTAATTGTGAGTGTGCATGATACAAAAATGAGTGGTAGTTATGGGGTATATAAAAATGACATTGCGATCATAAAAGTTATTGCAAAAAAGCACGAAGTAATTCTTAATTATCCTACGAATGCCTACGCTCTAGCAAAACTAGATAAAGCAATAAACATTGAAGCAATTATCGTTTCTTACGAAGAAAACAAATATACAAATGACTTAGTTGGGCAATTGATATTTGGAGGTATTGGAGCAAAAGGAAAACTTCCTGTTACTGGATCTCCTTACTTTAAAGTAGGAACAGGTATAGAAACAACTCCAATTAGATTAAAATATACGATTCCTGAAGAAGTAGGAATAGCAAGTTCAAAACTAGGAGGGATAGGTTGGATTGCAAGAGAAAGCATAAAAGACGGAGCTTTTCCAGGTTGCCAAATATTGGTTGCAAAAGAGGGTAAAATTATCTATAACGAAAACTTTGGTCATTACACTTACGGGAAGAAAATAACTGTAAAAGATGAAACTTTATACGATCTTGCCTCAATCACAAAGGTTGCGGTAACGACTGCAATAATTATGAAAATGTTGGATAATAAGGAAATAGACATTGATAAGACTTTGGGAGATTATTTACCTGAGTATGTAAATGGCACACCCTATTCTAATGTTGTTTTAAAAGAAATGCTTACCCACCAAGCAAGATTTAAACCTTGGATTCCTTTTTATACAGCTACCATGTCCGAAGGAAAGCTTAATGAACGAATCTATTCTACTAAAAAAACATCATTTTACAACTCACAAGTTGCTAATGATATTTTTATATTTAAAAACTACAACAAAGCTATTTTGAAAAGAATTGTAGCTTCCGATTTAAGAGAAAACAAAGCTTATAAATACAGTGATATTGGGTATTATTTTTTAAAGGAAATTATAGAACAGAAAACAAAAAGAAGCTTAGATTTTGTAGTAGATAGTATGTATTACAAACCAATGGGATTACAATACACAACCTACAATCCTTTAAAAATATTCAGTAAAAACCAAATTGCACCTACCGAAAATGATACCGTTTTCAGAAAACAATTAATTCATGGTTATGTGCAAGATCAAGCAGCAGCTATGCAAGGAGGCATTGGCGGCCATGCTGGATTATTTTCAAATGCTACAGAACTTGCTACAATTATGCAATTATTCTTAAACGAAGGTACTTATGGAGGTAAAAGATTTATTAGCGATAGCACTATCAACTACTTCACTACTCCACCTTACATAAACACCTTAACAAAAAACAGAAGAGGGATTGGGTTTGATAGACCAACAACTGATTTGAAAGGAGGACCTACTTGTGATGCTGTTTCTATTCTGAGTTATGGACACTCAGGATATACTGGAACTAGAGCTTGGGTTGACCCAAAACATGGCTTAGTCTATATATTCTTATCGAATAGAGTTTATCCAGATGCAAACAACTGGAAACTGGTGAAAAATGATGTAAGAACAAGAATAGAAAAAGTAATCTATAATTCTTTTTTATAAAACTATGATTCATGAATAATTCACTATTTTTGACTAATTAAACTGAATATATCAATGAAAATAAAAAATATCATTAAGAATTCAATTTCTGTAAAACAACAAGTACTTGAAAATGATTCTATAATTTCTACTATTCAAGAAGTAACTGATAAAATTGTAGCTTGCTTCCAAGGAGATGGAAAAGTTCTTTTTTGCGGAAACGGAGGAAGTGCAGCAGATGCACAACATTTGGCAGCAGAGTTTGCAGGAAAATTTTATTTTGATAGAGAACCTCTAAATTCAGAAGCATTACACGTAAATACATCTTATTTAACTGCTGTTGGTAACGATTATTCTTACCAAGAAGTGTACGCAAGAATAGTAAAAGCAAAAGGAAGAACTGGAGATGTTTTAGTTGGTATTTCTACTTCTGGAAACTCAGGGAATGTAGTAAAAGCTTTAGCTCAAGCAAAAAAACAAGGAATGATAACGATAGGGTTTACAGGAGAAACTGGAGGGGAAATGAAAGAATTATGTGATTATTTAATCCCAATTCCTTCAACAGATACACCTAGAATACAAGAATGTCATATTCTTGTGGGACACATCATTTGTGAATTAGTTGAAGAAACGTTATTCGAAAAAGAAAAATAATTCATGCTGCAAGAAGTTATCATATTAGCCGGAGGATTAGGAACAAGATTAAGAAGTAAAGTTGCTGAACTTCCAAAATCTATGGCTCCTATCAATGGTATTCCTTTTTTAAAATACCAACTTAATTACCTTGCTCAATACGAAATAAAAACTGTTTACCTTGCGGTAGGCTATTTATCTGAAGTAATTACCGATTTTTTTGGGGATTCTTACCAAGGAATGGAAATTAACTACGTGTTCGAAAAAGAACCGCTTGGAACAGGAGGTGCAATATTACAAGCTTTAAATGAAACTAAAACCGAAGAGATATTAATTCTTAATGGAGATACTCTGTTCCAAATAGAATTAAACGACTACTATAAATCTCACCAAGAATCTAAGGCTGATTTCAGCATGGCTCTTAAACCTTTAAAGAATTTTGAACGCTATGGTGTTGTAAAATTAAATAACGACAACAAAGTCATAGGATTTGAAGAGAAGCAGTTCCAAAAGGAAGGAATAATAAATGGAGGAGTATATATTCTGAACAAATCTGTGCTTGACTCTTACTCTTTTCCTCACAAATTTTCATTTGAAAGAGAATTCTTAGATTCTAAGTTCTTAGAGCTTAATTTTAACGGATACTCTAGTACTGGTTATTTTCTAGATATTGGGATTCCTTCAGATTATGACCAAGCACAAAAAGATTTTATAAAATATGACAATTGGAACATTGATAAATCTTGGACCCTTTTTCTTGATAGAGATGGCGTAATAAACACACAAATCAAAAATGGATACGTAACTTCAATAAGTGATTTTAAATTCATTGAAGGAGTTCTTGAATCAATTCCTGTACTAAATAACCATTTTGGAATAATAGTAATTATCACTAACCAACAATGTGTAGGAAAAGGAATTATTGACGAAAAAGAACTCAATAGCATTCATGATTTCATGTTTACTGAAATTAAAAAACAAGGTGGTAAAATAGATAAAATCTATTTTGCTCCACAATTGGCCACAGAAAATAGTGAAATGCGAAAGCCAAAAACTGGCATGGCGCATCAAGCAAAAGAAGATTTTGATGGAATTGATTTCAAAAAGTCTATTATAGTTGGAGACTCATTGACAGACATGGAGTTAGGAAATGTAATGGGGATGAAAACTGTATTCATAAACCCAGGATTAAACGGAAATTTTGATAAATGTTTCACAACAATGAAAGATTTTTCAAAAAGTATTTCATAAACGTTTGGTAAATTAAATACAACTTCTATCTTTGCACCACTCAAAGAAACATTTATTGTTTTTTTTGGGCCAGTAGCTCAGCTGGATAGAGCACCTCCCTTCTAAGGAGGCGGTCAGAGGTTCGAATCCTCTCTGGCTCACTCTAGCGGAGAATTGATCAATATTGATCGGTTCTCCGCTTTTTATTTTAGCCAAATCCTTTGATATTAAAGGGATTGAAGCAAATATTGAATTTACTTTCTTGGTTCGAACTTCCCCATTTAACTTATCATAACCTATTCCGGAGGGAAACACCAAATTTTGTAATTTCTTCTTTTGAGTTAAATCTCCAGAAGTCCATAATTCATTGAGATTAGAAGCTACTCTCAAAGCTTTTTTAATAGCTTTTTCAAGATTCGAACTCGAAATTGATGAATTGAATAAATTTGACTCTAAATCATTTATTTCACTTTGATATTTTACTTTAAACTTCTCGTAGATTTCTTTGTTTATCTCTCCAATAGCAAATCGTTCCTCCATTGTTTCCAACTTAGATTGCAACCGTTCCGACCAATAAAGAGGATTGGGAATGGGCGGGTAGCCCATGGAAATTCTCGCCCCGGAGGGTTATTGGTCGGAACGTTGCGTATAAGGAGCGTTTTAATGCGCTTTATACTTTGTTATGGTTTTTTTTATTGGTCATAAAACTCAGAAACTAGAAAATCAGCAATTTTTTGTTTAAAATCTCTCCTTGATCCCCATTATGGAATATACCACTGATTAGACCACCAAAAAACATCCTTGCAACAAAACTAAGAATATACCCTTGGATGACATTGGCATAGATAGCAAGTCCTAAAAATGCTACCCGTGCATATTCTTTTTCAAACGCATAGTATATAAAAATCATTTTAGTTTCACTAAGAGTATATAATTATTTGAATTTAATTTCTCTAAATTTACCATCATTATCAAAAACAAAAAGCGGAAAGAGCAACTCATTTTTTTCTTTTAAATAATATGCCTTTTTAAGACCTTTATCCATTGACTTTGTTGCCTTATTGGTATAAAGTATGATAATTTTATCTAATGATAGATTCACTTTAGTTAGTATTTGCATGTTTTCTTCTAAAAGGGTTTCCCTGCTCATGTATCTACCGCTGTAAAGTAATTTAAAACTCTCTAAAAAATTAGAGTAAGTTGAGTATAAAAGTCTTGTAGACTTCTCAAGATTGAATTCTTCTATTTGTTTTACTTTTGATTCAAACTGTTGTGAAAGAAAAAGTGCATTTCTAAAGCTCTCTAAGCAACCTTCTTCTTTTATTGTTAATATATTAATCAAACTATCTTCAACACAAGGACAATAGCTTATTGTTTCGCCATACTTACCCGTTAAAATAAAATCTCTGTCATATTTTTGTTCTTGTTTAATACAATTATTAATTTTATCTTTCCAAAAAATCATATAATTGTCAATACCCTTCCAAACCCCAATTTTATAGGGTCTATAATAATCATTATTTTGTATTTCAAAAGCAGCAGTTATTTCACTAATTTCCTCAGATATTTTTTCGTTAACCATATTTATATTCTTGCTATTTCTATTTCCTATATTACCAATTGCCTCTTTATATTTGTATGCTAAATCCATAGTCATGTAAATTCTACTTAGTGAATCAGCTTTCTCTAATGAGATTAGTATTTTTTGATCTAAATTTTTCAGGGCAGCGGTTTTATAAGATTTATTACGGTAACCAAATTTCGTTATCTCTTCTCGCCACGCATTATATTTTTTTAATGCGTCAATATAACTACCTGATTTAAAAGCTTCTTCTGCTTTTTTATATTGATGGACATCTTCCATTTTACCATAGTTCACCTTTTGCACAACCATATTAAGACCTCCAGGTATTGTATAGTTTTGAGCATATATTTCGTAAGTTAAATCACCTTTGATTTGTTTGTAAAGAAACCAGTCGCTTGACATCATATATTTAAAGTAGTCATTAATATATTTAGTTACAAGATTCTTTTCGCCCTGATATTTTTCCAAAATAAAACCAGAATTTTCTTTTTCTTCTTGAGACATAGCTTTCACACTCAAATATCTTTGAAAATCTTGTGCATTTTCTTTTGCATAAGTTGAAGTAGACCCATCAAGAATTTCTCCTGCTGAATTTCTCCCATTAAAATCGACCATGTACTTATCTTTATATACTATTTCTAATGATTGGTTTTTATCTATTAAGTTTATATTCCAAGTTCCTATTGAATAACTGTTTTGATCATAACTACCTTTTGCTCTGAACATAACGTCTTTTATATCAACTGCACCTACAATTAAACCCTTTTTAAAATTCATACTTACAGAAAAATCTCCCTGGGATGTATATTCAGTCCAATAATATTTTCCAAATGAATATAACTTTTTTCTCGCCTTATCTTTATATACCTCAATCCAACTTCCGTCTGCCTCTCCATTTTTATAGTGAGATACTAAGCTTATTGATCCAGTATGATAATAATTACCTAACTTGTAATCTTTCATCGTAATTTTATGTGTCCAAGTTCCATTTTTAAGTCCTTTGTTGAAATTTCCAAAAATATTTTGAGTTAGTCCTTGATAATTCTCTTTACCGATAAATTTAAAATTAAAAGCACCTTGTTTTAAATATTCTCGTGTCTTTGTATCTTCATAATATTTGTAGGTTGCTGTACCTTTCTGGTTTTTTCCACTATTATATGGGCCATAAAAAGATTTTAAAGTTTGGCTATAAGAGACAGTTATGTTTATCATATAAAATAAAATAGCTGTAAACTTTATTGGCTTCAAATAAGTATTTTTTTTCATAATATTTTAATCTTAGTTTTAATTAATGTGAATAAGTAATAAATAATTTATATTCAATAATACGTTTATTCTCTTTAAATATTAGTACATAAACAGTACATTTATGTAATGGTTGATGAATTAAAAAAAATAACTATTAATAAGTCTGGGGTTCAAATTAATACAAGTGGAGATTGTATATTACTTTCTGATATTATTACTGAGAAAACTGGCGATTTTATAAGTTATAATACTTTAAGACGTTTATTTGGTTTGGTCAGTTTTGTGAAGCCGAGCATAAATACTTTAAATATTTTAGCTGAATTTAATGGGTATAAAAGTTATGCCCATTTTGTAAAAATATCCCCAAAGAAAGCTTATTGGATTGAAAAAGAAAAGTTATATTTATTAATAAATACTAATCCAAAACAAATATTAAATCAATTAAACACTAATATAATTAATCAGGATTACATACTTGATTTTATTATATCTTTTTGTAGAGAATTGATATATAAAAAAGAAATAAACCTTTTACAAAAATTGTTTAATTCGTCTTTTTTTGAAAGATCTAATTTTAACTACTCAGAAAAACTTCACTTTGGAAACGCAATAGGTCAACTACTCATATATAATTCAGATGTGGGTAAAAAATTACTTTCACAATTAAATTTTATCAACTTTGTTTACTGTATACATGTTGATTATACACATCTCAATGGTTATTATGGAGATTGGAATAAACAAGTACATGAAGAATATAAAGACGGAGAAATTGGAAGCTTTTCTGAATCGATTTTACAATTAAAGAACTTTCTAAATGTAAGAAGTGTTACTTACGATAATCTTCAAAAAGTAAACACAAAAAATTTCCATCCTATCCTCATTGGTAGAATTTATTCTATAAAATTTTTATCATCAGGATACCAACGTAAAGATATTAAACAAATATTTAAAAGTCATTTAAACATAAAAAATCAGGAGAAGGTATTAATTGATTTTTTTTATGAACCTATTATGTTAGCTTTAATAACCAAAAACTTTAACTTAATGGGAGATATTATCAATTTTTTATCAAATAAAAAAGTAATATTTAGTTATTACCAAGAGGCTCATAAATGTCAATTTGATTTAATGTGTTTAATTTTTAAATTTTCATTAAAAAAGGTGAAAGAAAAACCAAATGATTTTGAGCTTATGAGAAATGAAATCGAACATAGATATAGCTATCGAGATTTATTTGAGATGTTTGTATTAGTTTTGGAATTTCATTCCCAAGGAAAAAAGGAGTACACAATGAAACTGTATAATAAAATTTCAAAAAAATTGAATTACCCTTTATTCTCTAAAGATTACTTATTGAGGTATTTTGATAAATAAAGCCAGCTTAAAAAGATGCCTTTATTTTGTCTCATTAGTGACAATGTTCAATTACCCAATAAGCCAAATTTACCACCTTTAAAATATTCAAATCAGCATGCCACAAATTCATAAACCCCATCGGTTGGAACTTGTGTATAAACTTAAGTTATGAAAATTTTAAGATAGTGAGTTTATAGTCAGATCTTGTTTCAATAATAAATAGTTAAAAAGCCCTAACCACACGAACTGTATATTTATTATTTTTATAGTCGTAATTACTGGTTAAGAAACCAATATTATAAAGGAAACTTTAGTAGTACGAATAATTTGCATCTTTCTCCATACTACACCAATTACGACCTCCAACTATTAAGGTGGCACCGCCAATTGAGCTTAAAGCTTTGTTTACAAAACCTATGTTGGCATGAAGTCTTCTTAATTCATCAAAAGATGGTAAAAACCAACCTGCTCCTAAACCAGTTCCTTTTTAGAAGTTTGTTATTGAAGTCGAATATTGGGTAATAGAGTCGAAAAAGAGTCTTTTAAATTAATTTGATAGGTGAAAAAATAAATATTAATCCAAAAAGAATTTAAAAGAAGATTTAATTTTGCATTAAAGACTCCATATCTTTCAAAATAAAGTTCGAAATTTCGCCTTGAGAGGTCACACTTAAAAGACTTACTATATAGTAAGTCTTTTTTTTTGCTAAATTTTTAAAAATAAATTGAGTCAATTTAATAAATCCTTTCCACAGTCTTTATTCCTTCTATCTTCTTCATTTCTTTCATCAGATCATCAAGGTGTTTTGTATCATGAATAAAAGCATTTAATTTTCCATTGAAAAAACCTGCTTCTGAGCCAATATTAAGTGACTTTATATTAATATTTAAACTCCCTGTTACCAAATTAGTAAGTGAATGCAAAATTCCCATTCCATCTATTCCAGTAAACTCGACTCCTACTGAAAACTCCCTAAGCGTTTGGCTTTTCCATTTCGCTTTCAATACTCTGTATGCATAGTTGGACATTAACTGGACAGCATTAGGGCAATTTGTTCTATGTATTTTTATCCCTTCATTTATAGTCAAAAATCCAAATACATCATCCCCAGGAATTGGGGAACAACATTGAGCAATTTTATAATCGACTTGCTTCAAACTATCATCTCCCAAAATAATTGCTTCGCTAGACTTCACTCCAAAACTTGAAATAATCTCTTTCTCTTCTGTAAATATTCGGACTCTTTTAATTGGCTTGTTTTTCTCAAATTTAAGTTCTCCTCCTTTCTCAACAATATTTTTTATTTTGGATAAATCAATCTTTCCATTTGCAATCTGAAAATTCAAATCCAAAGGGTTTTTAAAATCATATAATTTCAAAAGCTCTCTCAAATTCTTGTCATTATAATCTACCTTTAATGACTTTAGTTTTCTTTTTAGCGATTCTTTTCCTTGGTCCGCAATTTGTTTTACCTCTTCTTTAAGAGATTGCTTAATGTTAGACCTAGCTTTAGAGGTAACCACAAAATCCAACCAAGCTTCCTTCGGCTTTTGCTTGTTTGAAGTAATAATCTCTACCTGATCTCCACTGCTTAATGGATGATTAAGAGGCACCAATTTATGATTCACTTTAGCCCCAATACATTTTCTTCCAATATCTCCATGAATGTCAAAAGCAAAATCTAAGGCTGTTGTATCTTTGGGCATTGTTTTTAATTCTCCGGTAGGAGTAAAAATATAGATTTCTTTAGCATAAAGATTCAGTTTAAAATCATCTATAAAATCCAAAGTATCCGTTTCATTATTCTGAACTAAATCTCTAATCTTATTAATCCAATCGTCAAATTTGTTTTCGTTTTTTTTCTTGTTGTCTTTGTATTTCCAATGGGCTGCCATTCCTTTTTCGGCAATCTCATCCATTCTTTCACTTCTTATTTGTACTTCCACCCATTTTCCAGTTGGACTCATTACAGTAGTATGGAGTGATTCATATCCATTACTTCGTGGATTTGTAATCCAATCTCTCAACCTATCTGGGTTGGGTTGGTAAAAATCTGTAATGATAGAATAAGCCCTCCAACAATCTGTTTTTTCTGTTTCAGATGAACTATTTAGTATGATACGAACTGCAAATAAATCATAGATCTCTTCAAAAGCTACTTTCTTTTGGGTGATTTTATTATAAATAGAGTAAACCGATTTTGGCCTTCCTTTTATAGTAAAATCCAATCCTGTTTTAGCTAATTCTCTCTTCAAGGGAGAAATAAACTGAGCAATAAAACGCGTTCTTATTTCCTGAGATTTTTTTAACTTCCCTGTAATTTCAGCATACATTTCTGGTTCTTTAAATTTCAAAGATAAATCTTCCAGCTCTGTTTTTAATGCATTTAATCCCAATCTATGGGCAAGAGGAGCATATAAAAACAAAGTTTCGGCAGCAATCTTTAGTTGCTTATCTTTTCTCATTGCTCCAAGCGTACGCATATTGTGTAACCTATCAGCTAATTTTATAAATATTACTCGCACATCATCTGGCAGAGTAAGAATCATTTTTCTGAAATTTTCTGCCTGGTCAGAAGTTGTAAAATCTATAGCTCCAGAAATTTTAGTTAGTCCATCAATTATTCTTTTGACTTTTTTACCAAACAACCTTTCTATGTCCTCTAGAGTAGTATCCGTATCTTCTACGGTATCGTGTAACAAGGCACAAACAATGGAAGTTGCCCCAAGACCTATTTCTTCTGTACAAATACGAGCAACCGCAATTGGATGAGTAATATAAGGCTCTCCCGATTTTCTTCGCATGCTCATGTGAGCCTCTACAGAAAAATTAAATGCTTTTCTAATAAATGCTGTATCCTCAGGTTTAGTTCTGAACTTTTTTGACGCTCTTAATAAACCTCTATAATCTCTTAAAATTATTTTTTTATCGCTTTCCGAGTAATCTTTCATCTGTTAATTTCAATTTCATTATGAATATAAAAAACTTATTAAAAAAATCCTCTAAAACTCTTATATTTGTATCATAATTAAACCGACTTTCAATAAGTATGTACAAACTCTTAGTAAGACCCATTTTATTTCTTTTTGATCCAGAAAAAATTCATGATTTTATTTTCAGTTCAATCCGAAATTTATTTAAAATTCCTGGATTGAAATCCATTGTAAAATCAAGTTATTCTAGTAATAATCCAAAACTAGAAAAAGAATTATTTGGACTGAAATTCAAAAACCCTGTAGGATTAGCTGCTGGTTTTGATAAAGATGCGAAACTATTTAATGAACTCTCAGCTTTTGGTTTTGGATTTATAGAAATTGGAACACTTACTCCACTGCCTCAAGATGGAAACCCTAAAAAAAGAATGTTTAGACTTCCAAAGGATTCCGGATTGATAAATCGAATGGGGTTTAATAATGGAGGAGTAAAAGAAGCGGTAGAAAGATTAAAAAGGAATAACTCGGGGATTATTATTGGCGGTAACATTGGTAAAAATAAAGTTACTCCTAATGAAAATGCCGTAGATGATTACGTAATTTGTTTCAATGAATTACATGCTCATGTCGATTATTTTGTTGTCAATGTAAGTTCACCTAATACACCTAATTTAAGAGCCTTACAAGATAAAAAACCTTTGACAGAAATTCTTAATCGATTAATGGACTTGAACAAAGAAAAATCTGCTCAAAAACCAATTTTATTGAAAATTGCTCCCGACTTAACAGATTCTCAATTGGATGATATTATTGATATTGTTGCTGATACAAAAATTGATGGAATCATCTCTTCTAATACAACCATTGCTAGAGATAATCTAGAAACAGATAATAACCGATTAAAAAAAATAGGAAACGGAGGATTAAGTGGGAAACCATTGACTAAAAGATCGACTGAAGTGATTAGATACCTAGCTCAAAAATCGAACAAAGCATTTCCAATTATTGGTGTGGGTGGAATACATTCGGCAGAAGATGCACTAGAAAAACTAGAAGCGGGTGCCGATTTAGTTCAAATCTATACTGGGTTTATTTACGAAGGCCCTTCATTGATTAAAAAAATTAATAAGGAGATTTTGAAAACGAAATAAAATGGAGAAAAAAAGAGAAATAAAAATAATTGAATGCCCGAGAGATGCCATGCAAGGTATTCATGATTTTATACCTACTCAGCTCAAAGCAGATTATATTAACTCCTTACTCAAAGTAGGATTTAACACCTTAGATTTTGGAAGTTTTGTATCGCCTAAAGCAATTCCTCAACTTAAAGATACTGCTGAAGTATTAAGTAAATTAGACTTAAGCAATACCAACTCCAAGCTACTTTCTATTGTTGCAAACAAAAGAGGAGCAGTTGATGCTTGTCAATTTGAAGAAATAAATTATTTGGGGTTTCCTTTTTCTGTTTCCGAAACATTTCAGCAAAGAAATACAAATTCTAGCATTGAAGAATCTTTATCGAGGGTAGAGGAAATTCAAAACTTATGTTTAAAGAATAAAAAAGAGTTAGTAGTCTATTTATCAATGGCATTTGGAAATCCTTACGAAGACAAATGGAACGAAGACATTGTAGCACAATGGGCAGAAAAACTACATGTAAAACTAGATATAAATCTCTTAGCCTTATCTGATACAATTGGGACTTCTAATAATGAGAATATTACATCTCTGTTTTCTACGCTTATTCCAGAATTTGAAAAAGTAGAATTTGGAGCTCATTTACACACCACCCCCGATACTTGGGAAGAAAAGATTGCTGCCAGCATAGAAAGTGGCTGTAATCGATTTGATGGAGCAATAAAAGGATATGGAGGTTGCCCAATGGCGGAAGATGAATTAACAGGAAATATGCCGACCGAAAAAATGCTTTCCTACTTTCAAGAGCAAAATTTTATGACCAACCTCAATCAAGACAGTTTTTTAGACTCAATGAAAAAATCGAGTGAAATATTCGATTCATTTCATTAAAAATGCTACTTTTGATTAAAATATGCAAAGATAGTTTTGATAGTAATAAAAAAAGCGTTTTCTTTGCATTCTCAAAAAATAACAGAAGATGTCAAAAGTTTGTCAAGTAACAGGAAAAAAAGTACAGTCAGGTAATAACGTTTCATTCTCATTAAGAAGAACAAGAAGAAAATTTTACCCAAATTTAGTAACTAAGAATTTTCACTTACCAAGTGAAGACAGAACAGTTAAATTAAAAGTTTGTACTAGAGCTTTAAGAACTATCGATAAGAAAGGAATTGAAGCCGTGATTAAAGAATCAAAAGCAAAAGGATTGTACACAGGAGCATAAGCTTTTTTGTGACAAATATTGGAAAGCGTCTTGAACTATGTTCGAGACGCTTTTTTTTGTGTGCTATTTTTTAAATAAATGAAGTGTTGTTGGCAAAAAAAATAGTTCAAAATAGTAAATTACAAAATCGAAGTACAACGATACACTCAAATAATCTAGAAAAAGGATTGTATATACTTCGAAAATAAGCAGACCTGGAAGAAGTCGTGCCCAAAAGATATAGTTAATCACTAATTTTTTAATAAGAAAATAGCTCTATTTTACTTTTGATAAGAGTAAATAAAAAATCGTATTTTTATAGAACCGAAATCATAACATGAAAAATATATTAATAATAAGTGCATTCATATTGTGTGTAGCAAATAGTTTTTCTCAAGAAAAAAGACTAAACCTAGAGAACAAAGTAATTACTCCAAACGAATTAGGAATATTCGATACCGATTTAATATCGCCTTCATTTCACAAGGAGAGAAGAGAAAAATTAAGAGAACTAATGCCAGCCAATTCGGTAGCAATTTTTTACTCCTCGCCTATTCGTAACAGATCCAATGATGTAGATTATGAATACCACCAAGATCCTAATTTTTATTACCTCACAGGGCTTAAAGAGCCGCATTCGGTTGTAATTATTTACAAAAATAAAATTAAACTTGAAGGAATCAAGACAAATGAAATCATACTGGTGCAACCTAGAGATGCATCTAAAGAGTTGTGGATGGGAAAAAGAATGGGCGTAGAAGGTGTGAAACAAATTCTTAATTTTAAAGCCGTATTTGCAAATAAAGACATCAATAAATTAAAGCTTAATTTAAAAAAGAAAGACAAGGTGTTTTTTATCTCTGACAAGAACGACACGAGAGATACAAGAAGTAATTCGGATTTGTATGACATTAAAAAACTGCTTTTAACAGAAGTAGAAAACACAGAAAAAGATAACTTTCAATTGAATAAGTGGATGGCGCAACTTCGTGAAATAAAAACTGAAGAAGAACTAATATTAATGCGAAAAGCAATATATATTACTTGTAAAGCTCAAATAGAACTAATGAAAAAATTGAATCCTGAAATGGCAGAATACCAAAGTGAAGCTTTGGTCGAATATCATTTTAAGAATGAAGGAGCTGAACATGCAGGATTTCCATCCATACATGGAAGTGGAGGAAATTCTTGTATTTTACATTATGTGAGTAACCGAAGGCTGTTTGAACAAAACGATTTATTGGTTAGCGACATTGGTGCAGAATATCATGGATACACAGCAGATGTAACTAGAACATTACCTGTAAATGGTCAATACAGCAAAGAACAAGCAATTATTTACAACATTGTGCTAGAAGCACAGACAGCAGGAATAGAATCGTGTGTAGAAGGAAATAGCTTTTGGAAACCAGGACAAATTGCCAATGAAATAATTGCCAAACGATTGATGGAATTGGGAATAATAAAAAATGCCAGTGAAGTGAAAAAATATTTCCCTCATGGGACTTCTCATTACTTAGGATTAGATGTACATGATTCAGGAACTTACAATGAGTTAAAAGCTATGCAAGTTATAACAGTAGAGCCTGGGATATATATTCCAAAAGGATCGGATTGTGATGAAAAGTGGTGGAATATTGGTGTGAGAATTGAGGACGATATTCTCATTACTAATATGAAACCAATCAATTTATCAGGATGTGTACCGAGAACAATTCCTGAAATAGAAGAAATAATGAATAAAAAGTAAGCTTAACTATTTATTAAACAAATGGTTGAAATGAATAATAGGTGGTTTAAAAACAATCTATTATTTTAATAAAAATTTAAGCGAATATGTTTGAAACTTAATTAATAGTTTCTATATTTGCACTCTTGAAATTAAAGGAAAATGGCGAAGACAAAAGGAAATAGAATACAGGTAATCTTAGAATGTACAGAACATAAAGCGACTGGTGTGCCAGGAACTTCTAGATACATTACGACTAAGAATAGAAAAAACACTCCAGAAAGAATGGAAGTGAAGAAGTATAACAGAATTTTGAGAAAGCACACAATTCACAAAGAAATAAAATAATAAGACATGGCTAAGAAAGTAGTAGCGTCCTTACAAAAAGGAGGAGGGAAAATGCATACAAAAGTAATTAAGGCGGTTAAGTCTCCAAAAACAGGAGCTTACCAATTTAGAGAAGCAATTGTATTAAACGATAAAGTAAAAGAATTTTTTAGTAAATAATAATTATTTATTTATAATGATATTTAGCTTCTTTCATTTTATGGAAGAAGCTTTTTTTATTTAAACACTATGAGTGTATTTAAAAAAATTTTCTCAAGAGATAAAAAAGAAACCCTTGACAAAGGATTAGAAAAAACGAAACAATCTGTTTTTTCTAAACTTTCAAGAGCAGTTGCTGGTAAATCAACTGTAGATTCTGACGTATTAGATGAACTGGAAGAAGCGCTTATCACTTCTGATGTGGGTGTAAAAACAACCGTCAAAATTATTGAAAGAATTGAGGCAAGAGTTTCTAAAGACAAATACATCAATACTTCTGAATTAAATACTATCCTTCAAGAGGAAATAGCTAATTTATTAGAAGAAAATAACTCTGTAGACCAAGTAGATTTTGATATCAAAACTACTCACAAACCTCATGTAATTATGGTTGTGGGTGTAAATGGTGTTGGAAAAACTACTACTATTGGAAAACTAGCTTATCAATTTAAGAAAGCTGGTAAAAATGTTGTCCTTGGAGCTGCCGATACTTTTCGAGCTGCTGCAGTGCAACAATTAATAATCTGGGCAGATAGAGTTGGAGTACCAATCGTACAACAAGGAATGAATGCGGACCCTGCGGCTGTTGCTTTTGACACACTACAAAGTGCTGTGAAACAAAATGCAGATATTGTATTGATTGATACTGCAGGAAGATTGCATAACAAAGTGAACTTAATGAATGAGTTGACTAAAATAAAAAGAGTAATGGACAAAGTTGTTCCTGATGCACCTCATGAAATACTACTTGTATTGGATGGGTCTACAGGACAGAATGCCATAGAGCAATGCGCTCAATTTACACAAGCAACAGATGTTACGGCACTTGCACTTACCAAACTAGATGGTACAGCAAAAGGAGGTGTTGTTATTGGGATTTCTGATCAATTTAATATTCCTGTAAAGTACATTGGTGTTGGTGAAGGAATGGAAGACTTACAAGTATTTAACAAAATGGAATTTGTAGATTCTCTTTTTTCGTTAAAATAAACTTTTAACTCCGCTCTGGGTGGAGTTTATACAATTTTTATCTAAAAAAGACTAAGTAGAGTCAAAATCATATTTATTGATTAAGTAAAAGCTAATGAAAACAAAAACTCTCAAAAAAAACAAAGTAAACGTAATCACTCTTGGGTGTTCAAAAAATACGTTTGATTCGGAATTGTTGATGGCACAATTACATGCCAATAAATTTGATGTAGAACACGAATCATTGAGTGGTGATCACGAAATTGTGATTGTAAATACGTGTGGATTTATAGATAATGCAAAACAAGAATCTATTGATACTATTTTGCAATATGCTGATGCAAAAGAGCAAGGATTAGTTGATAAACTATACGTTACTGGATGTTTATCAGAAAGGTATAAAGATAGCTTAGAGGAAGAGATTCCTCAAGTAGATGCTTATTTTGGAACTCAGGAGTTACCAAAAATGCTAAAAACTCTTAATGCCGATTACAAAAAAGAATTATTAGGAGAAAGAATTTTAACTACACCTAGTCATTATTCTTATTTCAAAATTGCAGAAGGATGCGACAGACCTTGTTCGTTTTGTGCAATTCCATTAATGAGAGGAAAACATAGGTCCACTCCTATTGAACAATTGGTAAAAAATGCAAAAAGTTTAGTCGCTCAAGGAGTAAAAGAAATCATGCTTATTGCACAAGATTTAACTTATTACGGACTTGATTTATACAAAAAAAGAGAATTAGCTACTCTTCTTGAACAACTTTCCGACATTGAAGGATTGGAATGGATAAGATTGCATTATGCTTACCCTTCTGGGTTCCCAATGGATGTTCTAAAAGTAATGGCAGAAAGAGATAATATTTGTAATTATTTAGACATGCCTTTGCAACATGGTTCTACAAGAATGCTAAAAGCTATGCGAAGGGGAATTACAAGAGAAAAAACAACTGAATTGGTGAATACAATCAGAGAACAAGTTCCAGGGATTGCTATCCGAACTACTTTAATTGCTGGTTACCCAGGCGAAACTGAAGAAGATTTTCAGGAAATGGCTGAATGGGTAAAAGAAATGAAATTTGATAGGTTGGGAATATTTGAATATTCGCACGAAGAAAATACACACGCACACAATTTTGAAGATGATGTGCCTGCAGAATTAAAAACTGCAAGAGCAGAAGAAATTATGGACATTCAATCTACCATTTCTTATGAGCACAACCAAAACAAGGTTGGAAAAGAATTCAAAGTATTATTTGACAGAATAGAAGGAGAATATTTTGTGGGAAGAACAGAATTTGATTCCCCAGAAGTAGATAACGAAGTTTGGGTTCCTATTTCAGAGGAAAACCATGTAAGAATTGGAGATTACTCTACCGTGAAAATAGACAATGCAGATTACTTTGATTTGTTTGGGAGTATTGTGAAGTAAGAGTCTCATTATTTATTTGTAAATTGGAAGCTATACTGACTTGATCAATAAAATAATGAAGCATTTATTACTCGTATTCTTTACTTTAATAGGAACTCTCTCCTATTCTCAATCTACCTATACTTCTTCTAACCATGCTAGTGGAGCTTATTCTCAACAAATGACAACTGTCACTTTGGGGGTAAATGCCTTTAATTTTGATACTACTGGAGCTAATTTAATTTGGAATTATGCCGCACTTGGAAAAGATTTTTGGGGAAATAAATCTACCATTACAGCAGCTGCATCTGGATATCAAGCACCATTTATTACACAATGTATATTGGGTGGAGGTGGATTTACTTGTCTTATAAAATGGAATGGGTTAACAAACATGGGAATTCTTGATTTGGACTCTATGAATGCTGTAGTTGTTACTTTGTATGATGTCATGACAATGGCTAAAAAAACAAACGGACATCTTGTTGGTACTGTGAAAGGGTTAAGAATAAAAGATTCTACTGGAATTGCAGTTCCTCTTGTTTCCGAATATTCTGATTACGATACCATTCTTAATTTCCCATTGACATACCAAGATTCTGGAAAATCTTACGGAGCCTGGGGTTATGATTTAAATACAATAGGGCAAAACATTCAGTATAAAGTAACTTACGATAGAAAGTATACTGTAGAAGGCTGGGGAAAACTTATAACACCTCACGCTACTTACAACAATACACTAAAAGTAAAAACAACTTTAGATCAAGTAGATTCTGTTAATTTTTTGGGAACAAAATTTGGAATACCAAGAAACATTGTAGAATACACTTGGTATGATGCAGCATTTGGGTTGCCAGTAATGAAAGCTGAAGGAATTGAAGTATTAGGTTTTACTACCATCAATACTGTATCTTATATTGATAATGTTTATGTAGGAACTGAAGAAAAAGAATTCGCTCAATTTAATTTATTTCCAAACCCATCTACTGATAATATTACAATTACCAATAACGGAAATTCAAAAATTAATTCTTACAAAATAATGGATATCCAAGGAAGATTTGTTCAACAAAATAGATTCTCAAAATCTATATCTGTAGCAAATTTAGAATCTGGAACTTACCTCATTCAGTTGTTCTCAGACAATGAAATTGTTGGGGTTGAGAAGTTTGTGAAAGAGTAACCTATGTCTTCCTCTTCTTTTTCTTAGCAGCAGGAAATAATAAATTATTCAAAATCAAACGGTAACCGGGTGAATTGGGATGTAAATTCAAATCTGTTGGTGGATCCCCTACTCTATGTTGGTAATCTTCTGGATCGTGTCCTCCATAAAACGTCCACCTTCCTTGTCCAAGCTCTCCACTGATGTAACGCACAGTTCCCAAGGCTTTGGATTCTCCCATTATTGTTACACTCGATTTTACAAAGCGCTTATGAAAATCGGTTGTTTGCCCCATAAATCCTTTGATCACATTTTCGTGATTTTGACATAACATGGTTGGAACAATATCCCATTTCGCAGAAAACTCAAATAAATTAAATACATCTTGGTTTTCAGGAATACGTTTGGGTTTAAACCTTACCATGGTTCCGTCTATTGAAGAAAATTCATATTCGTATGGATTTGTTTTTAAAGTATAATCTTTAAAAGCAAGAGTTTGCGTATAATCTAATTTAGATTGTGCTTGTTTGTCTGCTGCATCTCCATCAAACATAGATTCACAAATATCTGTTTTTGTTGCAGACAAAGCAATGTCGTAAGAATCTGTACCTGAACACATAGTAAACAAAAAACCACCTCCAGAAACAAATTCTTTTATCCTGGTGGCAACTCCAGCTTTTAATTGTGATACTTTTTCGAAACCAAGTCTTTTTGCTCTAGCTTCCGATTCTTTTTGCTGCTTTTGATACCAAGTCGCATTCTTGTAGGAGACATAAAACTTTCCGTATTGTCCCGTAAAATCTTCGTGGTGCAAGTGTAACCAGTCGTATTTTGGCAGAGCAATATTGATTACAGCAGAATCATAAATCTTGTCATAAGGAATCTCGGCATACTCTAGAACCATTGTAACCGCATCATCCCAAGGCATTTTACCTGGAGGTGTGTAAACTGCAATTTTTGGAGATTTTTCTAGTTTTACAACTTCCTGATTTACTTCTGGGTCCGAAATTGCTTGCTTAATTGCTTTAGCTTGAATATCTGCAATAATATCAAAGGAAACACCTCTTATCACGCATTCTTTTTCAATGTCATTGTAATATTTTATCAGAAAACTTCCTCCACGGTAATTCAGTAACCATTCTATTTCCAAATCATTTTGTAAAATCCAAAATGCTATTCCGTAAGCTTTTAAATGATTCTTCTGTTTTCCTTCATCCATTGGAATAAGAATGTAAGAAGAACATCCAATTTTTACGATAAATAAGAGGCTAAATAATATAAGGAATTTCTTCATAACTAAAAATACAAGATTTAAGAATAACATTTAAACTTTTAACAAAAAAATGGTTTAAAATGGTTCGTCATCCTCCTCCTCACTATCAAAACTAGCGTCAGTAAAATCATCTCCAGAATCTTGATCGTCCCAACCTTTAGATTTCATAGTCATGGTTCCGTCTCCATTTTCAAAATCACCATTAGGCGAAATTGAATTGGCTCCAAGCTCCGAGAATGAATCTAAGTTTTCGAATTTAGCAAACTGACCAACAAACCTTAGTTTAATTGATTCTAGCGAACCATTTCTGTGTTTTGCAATAATAAATTCTCCAATTCCTTCAAGTGAATCGCCTGTTTCTTCGTCAGTTGTTAATCCATAATACTCTGGACGATAAATAAACGAAACAATATCTGCATCTTGTTCAATTGCCCCAGATTCTCTCAAATCGGATAAGATTGGTCTTTTATCACCTCCACGAGTTTCTACCGAACGACTTAATTGTGACAGAGCAATAATTGGCACTTCCAATTCCTTTGCAACCGTTTTTATTGAACGAGAAATAAAACTAATCTCTTGCTCACGGTTTCCTTTTCCTTCTCCTCCACCAGTCATTAATTGCAAGTAATCAATGATAATTAATTGTACATCATGCTGAGCTTTTAGTCTTCTACATTTTGCTCTAAACTCAAAAATAGAAAGTGCTGGCGTATCATCAATAAAAAATGGCGCTTCAGATAATTTCCCTATTCTTGCGTGTAATTGCTCATATTCGTGTCTTTCAAGATTTCCTTTTCTTAGTTTCTCTGCTGGAATTTCTGTTTCTCCAGAAATCAAACGATTTACCAATTGTACCGAACTCATCTCTAGGGAGAATATTGCTACGGCTTTTCCAAATTGGACAGCTGCATTACGCGCCATAGAAACTACAAATGCCGTTTTCCCCATCCCTGGACGAGCAGCAATTACAATCATATCCGATTTTTGCCATCCCGAGGTAACTCTATCCAAAGCAGTAAACCCTGTAGGAATTCCACTCACACCATCTTCGTGATCTTGAGCATTCTCAATTTCCTCAATGGCTTGTTGCATTACTTTATCAATCCTTTCGTAACTCTTACTTAGGTTTCCTTCGGCAACTTGGAACAAACTACTCTCTGCTTTATCCAATAAATCAAAAACATCTGTCGTTTCATCATAAGCCAATTTTATTGTCTCAGATGAAATACGAATTAACTCTCTTTGTATAAATTTTTGAGCAATGATACGAGCGTGATGCTCTACATTGGCTGCAGATGCTATTCTATTGGTAAGTTGAGAAATATAATAAGCTCCACCCACATATTCCAATTCTCCTCTGTTTCTTAATTCTTGGGTTACAGTAAGAATATCGATCGGTTGAGAATGACCAAATAAATGATGAATTACTCCGTATATTTTTTGGTGTGGATCTTTGTAAAAACTTTCAGGACTTAACACATCAATAACATCATTTACAGCATTTTTTTCGAGCATTAATGCACCCAAAACTGCTTCCTCAAAATCTACTGCCTGAGGTGGAATTCGTCCAGATTCTTGATAAAAAGAAGGCTGTTTCTTCTTTTTAGCCATTCTTGCTACTGGGTCGTTTTCGCTTAATTCGTTATTCATTTATGCTCTAATATTTAGTGTTTTAATCCATTTTATCCTTCGTTCTACTAAATTAACGAATTTTACTTTGGAAATCGTTTCAAATATAACTTGATTTATTCGTTTTAACTCATATTGTAATTAAAAAAGTTACTAAAGAATGTTTTCAACAATTGTTGACAAACACCTAAATAATTACACTTATTAAAATAAATTTTTAGATTAGTCTAAAAATTTATTTACATTTGTGTAATGAATTATACAAAAACAGAAGAGAATTACTTAAAAGCTATTTTTTCTTTGTACAACAAAGAGAATAAAGAGGTATCTACCAATATGATAGCGGAAAAACTAAAGACTAAACCTTCTTCTGTAACCGACATGGTTAAAAAATTAGCCAACAAGAATTTGGTGAAATACGAGAAGTACAAAGGAGTTACTTTAACAAAAAAAGGAAACAACATTGCAATCAATATCATTCGTAATCACAGAATTTGGGAGGTTTTTTTGGTAGAAAAACTAGGTTACAAATGGGATGAAGTACATGAAATAGCCGAGCAACTCGAACACATAAAATCGGATGAGCTGATTGACAGAATGGCTGAGTTTTTGGATAATCCAAAATTTGATCCTCACGGAGATCCAATTCCAGATAAAACAGGAAAGTTTGCCGAAAGAAAAAAAGCTGTTTTACTCAGTGAAATAGGTATAAAAGAAAAAGGAATTATTGTAGGAGTAAAAAATACTTCGAATGACTTCTTGCAATATTTAGAAGAAAAATCACTCACACTAGGCAAGCAAATAGAAGTAATTAAAGAGTTCGATTTTGATAAATCAAGAAATTTATCAATTGAAAATAAATTGATAACAATTTCTAAAGAAGTCTGCAATAATTTAATTGTAGAGAAAATAATAGCCTAATTAATAATTCAATCCTTTTTATGAGGAATGAAAATAAAATTTTAAAATAAATGGAAACAATATACAATTGGTTTAGCTCTGTAGACCCAGTAATGGCAGCTTTTGTAGCAACATTATTTACTTGGTTTGTAACAGCAGCTGGTGCCTCTTTAGTCTTTTTTTTCAAAACCTTAAATAGAGCTGTACTAGATATTGCGCTTGGATTTACTGGAGGAGTAATGGTGGCAGCAAGTGTTTGGAGTTTAATAATTCCAGCCTTAGATATGTCGCACGGAGAAGGATTTGGAAAAGTAGGACCCACAGTCATTGGTTTTGTAGCCGGTGCATTGTTTATTTTCGCTTTAGATAAAATAATCCCTCACATTCACTTGAACTACGAAAAAGTATCGGAAGCTGAAGGACCTAAAACAAAAATGAACAAAACTTTGTTGCTCGTACTCGCAATAACTTTACATAATATTCCTGAAGGATTAGCTGTAGGTGTTCTTTTTGGAGGTGCAGCTTTAGGAATTGATGGAGCTACAATTGGAGGTGCAATTGCACTTGCTTTAGCTATTGGAATTCAAAATTTCCCCGAAGGTTTTGCAGTATCAATGCCCTTGAGAAGACAAGGGATGAGTAGAGGAAAAAGTTTTTGGTACGGACAATTATCCGCAATAGTTGAACCAATTTTTGGTGTATTGGGAGCAGTTGCTGTTCTTACTTTCACTCCACTGTTGCCTTATGCTTTAGCTTTTGCAGCTGGAGCAATGATATTTGTAGTCGTAGAGGAAGTTATTCCAGAAACGCAGAGAGATAAATATACCGATCATGCCACCTTAGGTTTTATTGGGGGGTTCCTTGTTATGATGGTTCTGGATGTTGTTCTTGAAGACGTATTTGCAAATCTTGTATAAAAATAAAAATAATAATGAAAATATTCCTGTTCACACTTCTTATTTCAATTTCTCAATCTCTATTTTCTCAAGGGCAAATTGAAGGGAAAATTTCCAGTAAAAAAATTCTTGTCGAATTTGCTTCCGTAGGAGTTGAAGGAGCTAAATATGGTACTACAACCAATAAAAAAGGTGATTTTGTTTTAAGCAATTTACCTTTTGGAACTCATTTGATTAAAGTTTCGCACTTAAGCTTTAATGACACCAATTTTAAAGTAACCCTTACCAAAGAAATGCCTTTGCTTAGGTTCAATATAGCAATAAAAGAGAATTCGCAAGAACTAGATGAATTTGTAATTACTGGAACAAGAACCGAAAAAAGAAAAACCGAGTCTGCTATTATTGTAAACGTAATAAACAGTAAAACTTTGGATAATGTACAAGCTTGTAATTTATCCGAAGGGTTAAAATTTCAGCCGGGACTGAGGGTAGAAACAGATTGTCAAACTTGCAACTACACTCAATTAAGAATAAACGGACTTGCTGGAGGATATTCACAAATATTGATAAACGGACGACCTATTTTTAGTCCATTGACTAGTTTGTATGGACTGGAACAAATCCCTGTCAACATGATTGATAGAGTAGAAGTTATAAGAGGTGGAGGTTCTTCCTTGTATGGCTCTAGTGCTATTGGTGGAACTGTAAATGTGATTACAAAGATCCCTAAAGAGAATAATTATGAACTTAATTTTTTGACTCAATCTGTGAATCAATTAACTTCTGATAATATTTTTTCTGGGAACGGGACTTTACTTACTAAAAAGAAAAATGCTGGGGTTTCAATATTTTTAAATCAAAGAAAAAGAGAAGCTTACGACCACAATAACGATAATTACTCCGAATTACCAGAATTAAATAATGTTTCGGTGGGCTTGAATTCATTTTTATTAATTGGAAAAAATCAAAAACTAGAATTAAGTCTTAGTAAATTATACGAATACAGGTACGGAGGTGAAATGGTGGACAAACCAGCTTTTAAAGCTTTGCAAAGTGAAGAAAGAACACACAATGTGTGGATGGGAAGTGCTGATTATCAAATAAATTTTAACGAGGACAAATCTTCTTTTATCACTTACGGAGGTTGGCAAAGAACCACTCGTGAACATTACACAGGTATTGTTCCGGATGAAACGGATACTATTGCTTTTTCCAAACACAATACAAATCCACCTTATGGAACTTCTTTAACTTCTACTTTTCAAGGAGGATTTCAGCTAAATCATAAACTAACAAAAACACTTGGAATAGAAAATGTTTTGACTTTTGGAGCAGAATATTTACTAGATGATGTGTTTGATGAAATACAAGCTTACAATTATTTAATAGACCAGACGACTCACAATGTTGGATTATTGGCACAAAGTGATTGGAAATTAACTCAAAATTTAAATCTATTGGTTGGAGTAAGAATGGATAAACATAATTTGGTCACTCAACCTGTTTTAAGTCCAAGAGGTTCTTTGTTGTATACTTTCAAGAAAAACACACAATTTAGGTTTAGTTATGGTTCTGGATTTAGAGCTCCACAGGCTTTTGACACCGACTTACACATTGCGTTTTCTGGAGGAGGAATATCTAGAGTTCAACTATCTCCTAATCTACTTCCAGAACGCTCCCATAGCTTTAGTGGTTCGGTAAATTACGATAAAGTAAGATCCAAATACATTGTAGGTTTCACTCTCGAAAGTTTTTACACTCGATTAAATAATGCTTTTTTTCTAGACCCAATTGGAGAAGATAGTTTTGGAGAAGTATTTGAAAAGAAAAACGGACAGGGAGCTACTGTGCAAGGAATGACACTAGAATTAAGAGCAAATTACAATACAAAAATTCAAATAGAATCGGGAATTACTTTACAAAAAAGTGAGTACGACAATGAGATAGCTTACATTGATGAATTACCTGGGATTAAAGAATTTATAAGAACTCCAAACTTCTATGGCTATGGAATTCTTACACTTTTTCCCAACTCAAAACTAAATGGGGTAGTAAATTACATTCACACAGGAAAAATGAAAATTCCTCATTTTGCTGGTGCTCCCAATCAATTGATTGATGAGATTGAAACAACCAATTCCTTTAATGAAATAAGTGTGAAAATGAATTACACTATTTCTGTGAAAAAAATAAAAACTAAACTGAATTTTTATGCAGGAATAAAAAACATCACCAATTCATACCAAACTAGGTTTGATATAGGAAAAAACAGAGACAGTAATTATGTGTTTGGTCCTTCGCAACCAAGGACATTTTATGTGGGGATAAAATTGCTTTCTTTCTAACTGTTATAAAAATATTCGTTTCTATTGCGTGAAGAAACAAAACTATTTGAGTTCTGCATACATTGTTATCCTTTTTGGTAAATTACACGAATGAGATTTATTTTAAATCAATTTCAACTCGGCTTAATTTCTTTTTTTGCTGGCATTAAGTCTATAAAAGTGAAAGTTAAGAGGAAAAGTAAAATACTGCTCTGCTAACAACTTGTTTAAAACTTTGAACCCTTGAAATAGGTAATAAAACCACATCCTATTAGTTTTGTTAAAACAAATTTAAACTACAAAAATCTATGAAATTTTTTATCGATACTGCAAACCTAAGCGACATCAAAGATGCTAACGATTTAGGAATATTGGATGGTGTAACTACAAATCCTTCGCTTATGGCAAAAGAAGGGATTGGAGGAACGGATAATGTGATGAAACATTATATAGACATTTGCAACATTGTAGATGGACCTGTAAGTGCAGAAGTAATTTCTACGGATTACGAAGGAATGGTAAAAGAAGGATTGGCTCTTGCCGATTTACATGAAAACATTGTAGTGAAAGTCCCAATGATTACTGAGGGAGTTAAAGCAATTAAATATTTTTCTGAAAAAGGAATTAAAACAAACTGTACTTTAATCTTCTCTGCTGGACAAGCTTTATTGGCAGCAAAAGCTGGTGCAACTTACGTTTCGCCATTCATTGGAAGATTAGATGACATCTCTACTGATGGATTAAATTTAATTGATGAAATCAGATTGATTTTTGATAACTACGGGTATGAAACTGAAATCCTTGCAGCTTCGGTACGTCACCCAATGCATATTATTAATTGTGCAAAAATTGGAGCAGACGTAATGACTGGACCTTTAAGTGCAATTTTAGCTTTAGCTAAACACCCATTAACTGATAGCGGATTGGCAACATTCTTAGCTGACCATGCAAAAGTAAACGCATAAAATAATGGCAGCTGAATTTATCTCTATACACCCTGAAACTCCTGAGCAAAGAAAAATTGCTCAGGTTGTTAAGGTATTGCAAAAGGGAGGAATTATAGCTTATCCTACCGATTCGGTTTATAATTTTGGTTGTACGCTCGATAATAAAAGAGCGATAGAAAAATTGGCAAAACTGAAAGATGTAAAGCTTAAAAAAGCAAATTTTTCTCTGGTTTGTCACGACCTCAAATCAATTGACGAATACACAGCTCCATTTAGTAGAAGTATTTTTAAAGCCTTGAACAAAAACCTTCCTGGTCCTTTTACTTTCATTCTCAATGCCAGTAATAAAATTCCTAAACTATTCGATAACAACAAGAAAGAGATTGGAATCAGAATTCCTGACAACAACATCACTTTAGAATTAGTTGAAATGCTTGGAGTTCCCTTGGTTACTACTTCCATTCATAACGAAGACGAAATGATAGAATACATTACTGACCCAGAGCAAATATTTAACAATTACAAAAACCAAGTTGATTTGGTAATTGACGGAGGAATTGGAAACAATGAACCCTCTACCGTAATTGATTGCACCAAGGATGACTTAGAAATATTGAGGCAAGGAATTGGGGAATTGGAATATTAAATTTACTCACGACATTCTTTACCAATCTTATTTCATTAAAGAAATAGAAAAATGATTCTTTAAATAATGAAGAATTAACCAAGCACTATTTTTGCATTGTGATGAATAGGAAAATTACAGGAATTAGCTATAAAACACAGTTCATTTGCCTTGGTATGCAGTTCTTTGGCAAGTGCTAAGTTTTGTGCATTCTTAATGGTAACCACAGGATTCAAATCCACACTTTTAAAACTTCCTTTTCCTGTTCCCTCTACCTCCAAGTGACCTTCCGAATTATCCGAATAAGACAATACCTCTATTTGATGTTGCGCACACACATACAAATAAGACATCATATGACAAGAGGTTAAAGCTGACAACAGCAAATCTTCTGGATTATGTAAACTTGCATCTCCTTTAAATGATTTGGCAGCAGAAACTCCCAAAACCTCTTTCCCAGTAATGCTTACCTGATGATTCCTGCTAATTCTACTCGAATTCTTGGTGCTGTCTTCAGGATTTAGTCTCCAGTTTAATTCTGCTTTAAAAGTGTGGTAGGACGACATAGTTTGTTTTTTACAATACAAGTTAAAGGTACACAATATGGGAACAAGTGAAAATGGTTTTAATTATGTCTGTAGGGGTTTAAGTCTCTCTTTTATAAAAAGAATTATTTTACTCCGAGTTAATGCGACAGAACCCAAGAATATAGTTATATTTGATTATTAACAAACCAATTAACTAAAATAATCGAACTTATCAAGAGTTAACTATATCCTGCCAAATAGCGATATATAGTGCACTGTTAACTATATACGGTTGTTAGGCACAATTATGACAAAAGCGAATAAAATATTATTAACCATACCTTCCGTTTTAGGATTGAGTTACATGTTGACTTTCTGGTTTCCAACGGAATTTCATTGGCTAGTACCATCCATGAAAGCATATTATATCCAAGTAGGGACATTACAAGCATTAACTACCCTACAACTTGTGATATTAATTAGGAAGCTATGGTCATTTAAGAATTTAGAAAAGTCTAAAAAGACGGATTGGACATGGCTTTTGATAATATTCAATTCGATAACTTCTTTAATTTTTATTTGGAAACGAGTGGACGAATTTGAAGAATTAAATAATAAAAAAAGTGCCTAACAAAACCTATACGCAATGCGGGTTTAAAGCAAAACCGAAGGTCAGTGCTTCTATTCCGCCAAAGCTCCGCTTTGACGTTTTAGGAAAATAAATTAAAACACAAAACGTAGCTTTGGCTCACGTCAGTGCAAGTTTGAAAAGTTTGGTTTTTAAATCCCGCACTGCGCATAGCTAAACGTTATCCGCAACCATAAAAAACCACGAATATTCCACACACCATCAAGACAATGTACAATTCATTTCACTGACTTTTTATTTCTTTGACAATTCATAAGTGGATTCAGCATCATCAAAACGGGTTAAACATTTGCATTTTTGACAACAAAATGCAAATGAATGTGCCTGCATTCAGCAGAAAAAGATTAACAATTTGTAATTTTATTACACTGTTTGCATCAACAATCCCGTGAACTAAACCTTCTTTCAACAATCCCTCCAAATCACGACACCCCTACCCTTCAATAAGGCTTTTCATAGAACATTGAATTTCAGATTATGTGACAACCGTAAATTCATAAGCCAGTAACATTTTGATTTACAATCATTTAAATTTAGTCAATTTTGACTCAATATTTAAATGCAACACTGTTGCATTTAGAGTAATTTTCACTACTTTTGAAGCGCATTTACAATAAGGAATCATCACAATGAACATCACCATACTAAAAACAGATAAAGTCGGAATAATCGCAAGCACATTATGCATGATACACTGCATTGCAACACCATTTCTATTTATAGCTAAGTCATGTTCGGCTTCTTGCTGCGAAGCATCCCCAGGTTGGTGGACTTTGCTAGATTACCTGTTTCTTATAATTTCATTTTTTGCCATCTATCAATCAAGTAAGAATACATCTAAAACTTGGATGAAATATGCCCTGTGGGGTTCATGGTCGGTACTGCTTATTGTCCTATTAAACGAAAAGTTTCAATTTTTTTCAGTTTCGGATTATGCAATTTACTTCCCCGCTATGGCACTTGTAATATTACACATATACAAATTAAAATATTGTCGATGTGAAACTGAAAACTGTTGTATCCATTAAAAAATATGAAAAAACACACAATTGAAGAAATCGGAGATAGTCATATACTAACTAGCATTGAAACGCCTCTACTTTCAAATGCATTTGAAAAATCAGATGAAGAAAAAATTAAAAAGATTCAGCTTTATTTTTCAAAAATAATGCAAGAACTCGGACTAGACTTAAAAGACGAAAGTCTATCAGGAACACCTTATCGTTTTGCAAAAATGTATGTGAAAGAGTTGTTTTATGGATTAAATCCAAGCAATAAACCTACATTATCTACATTTCCAAATAAGTATGGCTATAAAAAAATGCTTATTGAACATGACATTACCATTGATTCATCTTGCGAACATCACTTTCTACCCATCACGGGACACGCCCATATTGGGTACATTCCAAATGAAAAAGTAATTGGCTTATCCAAAATAAATCGTTTGGTAGATTATTATTCACATCGCCCGCAAGTACAAGAAAGATTGTGTTTGCAAATTCTAAATGATTTACAAGAAACCTTAAATACTAAAAATGTTATAGTTGTTTTAAACGCCAAGCATCTGTGTGTGTCATCAAGAGGAATTAAAGACAAAGATAGTTCTACAACTACTATAGAGTTTGGAGGCTGTTTTGAGTATATAGCAAATCGAAATGAGTTTTTTCAAAACTTAAACTAAAAATAACCCTATGAATAAAAAATTACCAGTTACAGTATTAAGCGGCTTTTTAGGAGCTGGCAAAACAACTTTACTCAACCATATTCTGCACAACAAAGAGGGCTTAAAAGTAGCAGTAATTGTTAACGATATGAGTGAAGTAAATGTAGATGCAAGACTTGTAAATGAACAAAATACACTTTCAAGAACTGAGGAAAAATTAGTAGAAATGAGCAACGGTTGTATCTGTTGTACACTTCGAGAGGATTTAATGATAGAGGTAGAGAAATTAGCCAATGAAGGGCGGTTTGACTATTTACTTATCGAAAGCACTGGAATCAGCGAACCAGTGCCAGTTGCCCAAACATTCAGTTTTGTAAGCGAAGAAGGAGACATAGATTTATCAAAATTCAGTTACATTGATACCATGGTAACAGTTGTAGATTGTTTCAACTTTTTTAAAGATTTTGGGACAAATGAACTGTTAGTTGACCGAAAGTTGACCGATATGGAAGGTGACGACAGAACTATTGTAAACTTACTAACCGATCAAGTAGAGTTTGCCAATGTAATTATCCTAAACAAAACAGATTTAGTTGATGCGAATACGCTTGGCGTCTTAAAAGCATCAATTCAAAAATTAAATCCTGGAGCGAAAATTATTACTTCTGATTTCAGCAAAGTAAATCCCAAAGAAATAATAAACACCAAACTTTTTGATTTTGAGGAAGCTCAAACTTCAGCAGGTTGGCAGAAGGAATTAGAAGGCGGCACGCACACACCAGAAACAGAAGAATATGGAATATCTTCATTCGTTTTCAGAAGTCAAAAGCCATTTCATCCAGAACGTTTTTGGAAATACATCAGTGAGGACTATCCGTTTAGTATAATTCGCGCCAAAGGATTGTTTTGGTTAGCTTCAAGACCGGAAGATGCGATTAATTTCAGTCAAGCAGGTGGCTCGTCCCGAATGGAAAGAGCTGGCGTTTGGTGGGCAAGTATGACATACAATGAAAGGATAAATTATCAAGCATTTGTCGACAATCAAGAATATATTGAAAGTAAATGGAGTAAACAATGGGGCGACCGAATGAATGAACTTGTTTTCATAGGTCATGATATTGAAAAGGAAAAGATGATTGCCGACTTAGAAGAATGTTTATTACAAAATAATGAGCAACATTTATTTGAAAATAAGACTAATTTTACTGACCCTTTTCCATTAGATATGTAACGGCTGAAAGAAAGGCAGCAGATAACAAGACCTATAAGCAATAGTACCCTTCGGGATACTCCAGCTCATAGCCAGACGTTA
>Ga0115006_10000107_pt1 | contig 39628 bp, 24 predicted proteins | sample ArcOceMetagenome_3_FD_88943 | JGI IMG/M metagenome (GOLD analysis project Ga0115006, IMG submission 88943) | Marine eukaryotic phytoplankton communities from Arctic Ocean - Arctic Ocean- Svalbard ARC20M Metagenome | ecosystem: Environmental > Aquatic > Marine > Oceanic | place: Arctic Ocean...
CCGCGCGCCACCGCGCGCCGCGCTGCTGGCGCCCATCGCGCGCGGCGCCCGCTCGTTGCCGGCGCGCCCTCACCGGCGTCCTAGCTCCCGCGCCCCGCCGCCCGCCGCCGCGTGCGCGCGCCCTCGGCCGCCATCTCCAGCCTGTGTGCTGCGCCCAAGTTTTTGGGCGGTTGTTCAGCGGCTTCAGCCCGTAGAGTCACGAAAACAAAGAAAACGAAAGGGAAACCGGTTCGGATGCTGTATTCCCATACAATGTAGCGAACGCTGAACGCTGAACAGCCACCAACGGCCCAAACGCGTTCCAGGAACACGTTCAGCTTTTTTCAGCCCGCCGCAGGCGCCGATTTTTTGCCCTTTTTGGGCATAAACGGCCCAATCGCGTTCAGTGCTGAACGCCACAAACGGCTCAAATGCGTTCAGTTGAACGCGTTCAGCCTGCTATCGAATCGCGTTCGCTAGGGCTATGTTTATTCCCCGGACCACGACCACACCCTCGGTCCTCCCTCGGAACCAGCCGGGGGCACAGCAGCGGATGGCCGGCGTGCGCAGAGACATGCCCGACGACGTGCAGCTGCAGGCCCCGGAGGTCGTGGTGGAGGTCTTTTGCCTGCAGGTCCGCGTCATTCTGTCCCCCGCGTCCCCCGCGCCCTGGCCGCGCCCTGCGCCTGCTGGCGGCGCCCGCGAGCCGCTGACCCTTTGTGTGCACCGGTTCCGGGTTCCACAGGCGCGCAACCTGCCCCAGGTCGAGTCGGTAAGTACGCGGGCTGCGGTGGGGCCGGTATTCTCTGACTGTAACGGGGGGATGGAGGCGGCGGGCTCGCCCGCGGCGGCCCTCGGGCGCGGCGAACGTGCGGTCTCTGCGCAGCGCGCGGCGCGGGCGGGCGCGCGCACCCGCGAGGTGCGCGCATCGCGCTGGGCCGAAAGGTGTGCTGGTGTCGGTCTTGTGCGCGTATCGCACGGGTCGCCGTGGAGGCCAGAGGGCGCGGCCGGACAGGCTGGCGCGGCCGGACAGGCTGGCGTGCCGGCCTGGCGGCGCAAGGCCGGACAGTGTGTGAGTGTGGGGCCCGTCCGGGAGAGATGCCAGTGGGGAAAGAAGACTCGCGGCGCGCGCGTGAGTTGATGAGACGCGCCAGATCCGCACGGGGGGGGGGAAGGGAGGGTGGTGCGGAGTTAGCGCTGCCGCGCCACGCGGTTCTGATCACGCGCCGTGCACCGTTTTCCCCGCCGCCGCAGGGCACCCCGGCGAGCACTTACTGCGTGATCGAGGCGACCAATTCGCACCAAATGTACAAAACGCACATCGTCCCCTCGAACCTTCACCCCGTGTGGAACGAGAGCTACCAGGTGGGACACGCACGCACACGCGATGGCATTTATGTCGCCTAGCCGCAGCGCCTCTGATGGGAAGCGCGGCCATCCACAGGTGAAGATCAGCATGCCCGCACAGCAAATGATGACAGTGAAGATCATGGCGGAACGGGAGGGACAACGCCATGACGAATTCATTGGGGTGGTCGTTGTGCCCGTCAGCAGGATCATGTCAGGTCCGGAATGCTGAGTGTTGAGCATTCTCCTTTGCTCTACCCTCTTACGTGCGTGCCTTGCCCATGTTTCAGTCGATCCGTGCATCGAGTGAGGGCGGTGCCCGCAAACGTTCTGTCGCACTGTCGGCACCCCCACGAGGCGCGAGTTGGTTTGACGATATTCTGGGTGGCTTCCAGGCGAGAATCAGAAGGAAGGTGGTTGGTATGAGATTCGAGGCGAGAAGAGCAATGTGGTCGTCGGACCTGACGGGATGTCCAAAGTCGAGCTCTCATTTACCGGGAGGCGCCCTGAGCCTGGGCTAAAGCCAACGGTTGGATGGCTGACCATGCGTGGTACCGGCAACGTCTGGAAGCGCAACTTCTTTATGCTAGATCCGTATAACCAGATGCTCCGCTACTTCGCGAGCCCTGAGGCCATGACAGAACCAGCACCAAAGGCCCTGGGTGAACTCAACACGCGATGCTGCGAAGTTGAAGAGGTACAGGTTGATCAGCCGTCTCCAAATATGTTCAAGGTCAAGACCTTCTTCGCAGGCTTTCTGCTGTACGCCGACACCCCAGAAGAGAGGATTCGATGGATCGATTCTCTGCAGGAGGTCGGAAATCCGCCCGGCATCCGCATTTTGCCTGCCCCGCCCATGTCCGGGAAACAAGCCCTGTCGCTATCTCCTCCGACATCTTCAAAAGAAAACGCTGTTCGGAATGCGCCACCCTCACCTGCGCAACGAGAGCCTGAACAGCCTCAGCCGCAACAGCCTCAGCCAGTGAAGCAACCGACTCAGCCAGCCGCATCGACAGTATCCCCGCCAGCGCCTGTAGCTTCCCCCGCCACTGCAGCTGCTGCAGCCGAGCAATCACCACGAGCCCCTAACCCGACAGGCCCCGCTTCGCCGCCCCAATCTTCAGACCCATACATGCAGCTCCAGCGGAAATTTGAGGCGACACGTCGGGCACTGGCTGATCATGTTGCCAAGTGCCGCGACCTGGAGGTAAGTTTGTAAACCCCTCTATCCCCAAATCATGTGGCAAACCGTTCCAACCTTGTGCCCCGGGCTGCCACCTTACAGCTGCTGAGGTGGAGACCAGAGCGTATGCATGCTTGGCAGTTGTGATTCCACTCGACAGTCACTATACAAGGCGGTACTCATTGACTTGCTGAACTGCTTACGTCAGGGCCAGCTATCGCAGGCCAAGGCAGCACAGACAAGCAACCCACAGATGGAGGCCGAAAATGCGGGCCTCAAAGGGGAGATCTTGCAGCTCCGAGAAGCACTCGAAAAGGAAAAACGTTCTGTTGCTGACCTGGCAAGCTCATCACAGGGATCATCTGGACAGCTTGCAGCTGAAATCAAACTCCTGAAAGAGTCGCTTGAAAACAAGGAAAGAGAGCTCCAGGAGAGCCAGGAACTGTTAAGCAAGAAGGATCTGGAGCTTCAAGACAAATTGAATGAAATGGCTGCGAAGGCTGCGGAGGCAACATCTGATGGCAACCAGAATGAGGCAAATCTTCGTAGGGAGATTGACAAGCTTACGACCGAGAACAAGTACGTTACACTCTTCCTCGGAACCTGCAGTGGTCTTTGATGTGCTCTTTGAGTACTTGGGATCAAAAAATTGGTTGGTTGACGTCGATGTGTGCATGATAATGCTGCAGGCTTTTGAAGGAAAAGGCAGACGAGGCAAGCAAGGTGTTGCCATGGAACACGGAAGACCAAGAGACAATTTCGAGGCTCAATGTCGAGAATAAGTGTGTCTGCATATGTGCTACGCATCCTCAAATTGATTATGAAATCAAAACAGCGAAGAAAAGTTGCGAGCAGCGCGAGCAAAGTGCACTCATGAGACCATTGTGCGTCCCTGTGCAGGTTGCTGAAGGAGTCTCTGAAGAAGCTAGAAGGAGAGAATAATGCAACAGCGGTCGCTAGGATGGAGGGCGAGATCATGTAAATCCTTGTTTTGAGAACCTGATCCGGCATGCCTGGCAGCGATTAATCGTGTTGTGCGTTTTAATGCCTGTTTTTGGTAATTTGCCTAAAAGAGAGAGCTCTGACTTAGGGTCCTGTACCAGGATTCTGAAGGATAATCTCGAACAAGAACGAAGGGTGGTCCTAGAAATGACTCAAAAGATGCAAGAAGCGCATGAGAAGGAGGTGCATGCTCATCAACAACTGAGTGAATTGCAGGCCTTCGACAAGGATCATGACTACTGGCCGCAGGTTTTGAAGAAGAAAGATGAAGTGAGTGCATGTCAGCAAAAAAGTTGCTCTGACTACCCTCGTGCCGTCAAACGTAGGGGCAAACGTGGTCTTGTGTACTGACCAGTCACATTTCACGAGCTAACTGAGTAGTTCTGTATTCACAGGAACTCACCCGGCTCAGAGACCACGTGGACCGTCTGTCCGGGGACAATAGGAAGCTGATTGCTGATAACCAGGAGATGAAAGCGAGGTTTGAGCTCGGGCGAACGGCTCTCGCAAAGTACGTTGCCCTTCCCAGCCTGTTTTCCTTGAGGGATGCAGACCCGCACCTGACAATCTCGCTTGGTGCATTCAGCGAAGTGGCTCAGCAGAAGGAAAAAGCCTCCCATCACGAGATCGAACTGAAGAGGAGGATTGAAGAGGTGCGATCATCAGCCTGCGCGAATGCGCAATTGCAAGTTCGTATGGATTTGTTGCATGTGAAAATCCCATTCCTGTGCAGATCGAAAAACGGGCCATTGCTGCGGCCGAGGGCTACCACAGTAGCCTACAGGCGCTGGATGCGGAGCGGAATGAGCTTCGGCGGGATCTGCACGAATCCCAGCACGCCCTTTCCGAGGTTCAGAGCTCGCCCGCATGGTTATTTGCGCTAGTGATCTACGGTTGATGCTGTCTTGGCGGTCAGCATACTGAATTTCAACACACGAATTCTTGTCAGGCCAAGAAGAAGGTCCTCCAAGAACAGCAAGAAAAGATTCAAGTGCAAGCAGACCTCGAGGGAGTGCAGAAATCGATCAAATCAGAGCAAGAGTTAAAGCAGCAGGTGTGCATTGCAATCTCAAATGCTTCGTAGAAACCTTTACAGATGCATTCTGAGTCACATTCACGTACATACTCCCCCTGCAAATAATGTCAGTGACCCTTGTTTTGAATGCGATGCAAGATCAAAAACTGAGACTCAAGATCAGAAACTGAGACCTGGAGTGTGCCAGGTGGCCAAGCTTCAGTCGCAACTGCTTCAGCAGCAGCGCGAGGGTCAGGGCAGATCCAACGGCAAAGCTGACACCAAATTGACATCCCAAGATGCCGCCCGAGAGCTTATTGCCGATATCACATCAACTCTGAATGTCAGGAGCAGCAGGGTGTTGAATTCTACATCGGCGTTGAGTCCCCGTCCTGAGCAGAATGGCCATCACCGTAGCTTCAATCTCAATGCCCCGACAGACGACGAACTAGGAGAGGTACGGACCACTGGCAAGACAAGGAATAATTGTGCCGCTGCATGCTCATAATTGGCCTTGCATATGTGCTGCTGCACAGCTGCTACACATTCGTGTAGCAAGCTAATCTGACGTGTGTTTTGGCAGGATCCGTATCTGATGTAGGTTTCCACGCGGTGGCAAGACACACAACTTTCTCAGGACAGAAGACAAGGAGAGAGGCGCATGCATGGGAGTCATCGCCGGCTTCTCATGACATTGATTTCGTATCTTAGGCATAGATTTGGCCTGCTGTGCAGCAGTTGTGGCTGTTATGTCAAGAGGTTGAGACTGATACAGACTGTGCCCGCAAAGTGACAGGTGCGACCAAGTGCGTGATAGTTTGTGTGCGCTCGAATGGGTGCTGGGTCGTTGCGCACGGCATGCGAAAGACTTCTTGTCTTCACTCGTTATGCAGCTTTAATCTCGTAGCAACATAGGCAGAGGCATATTCATAAAGATGAACAGCTGTTTGATCCTAAAAATTTCCGGCGAAATGGATGCAGTCCTGTATCAGACGGCGACCTCTTCCTGCTCGTCACTGCCTTTTGGCCCTTGTGATGCTCTTTTGGCAGCCTGCGCGACGTCCATTATGAAATTCGTCAAACGAATCGTACAAATTGATCGCAGGAATTACCCCCACGGGGGGGGAATTCCTGCTATCAAAATAGTGAAGTAACAAATGCATGCAAGCGAAGCACAAGCATCAGTCGTGAAATCAACGTACCGTGTTGAATCTCGACATGTTGTCTCGGAGAAGGCCCTGTCTCCAGTCGCGCGACTCATATTTTTCGATTCTAGAAGTCAGTACTCCGTGTAGAACCCCCTCGCTGCCTGCTGGATGGTTCTGCTCGTGATCCTCGAATGGCGAGACGATTCCATACATCATGGGAGGCGCGCTAGAGTCGACCTCTGGGAGCGCGGTCCGCAATTCGTCCGCGTTCTGCCGACACGTGCAGCACGTCAAGACGCATGACGACGCAATGGAAGCATTTGCTTCTCATTGACCGTTGGCAGCAATTCTGTTGTCATCTGTTCTCCTTTCACTCTTGTAACACTACGGTACCTGATTTTTCTTGACAACCAAATCCTCAATTTCACGCAGCACATCTCCCGACCCGACGTGCTCGTTACGCACTCTGCTCGACAATTCCACGGGCAAGTCTTCTTCGCCATCCTCGGCAGGGAGGACGACACATAGATCCGCGTTTACTTCCATGTGGCCCAACTTTATCGGCTCATTCTCCTGTAGCCACATGTCATTAGCGGACATGTAATTGTTGGGCTTACGAAAAGTAATCAATCCTGCAAACACCTAAAGGAGGAGCATTTAGTGCGAAACGTTTAGGATTCAACTCGGTGAGCTTTGAGCGAAGCGGATCATACCTCTAGGTAGTATTTGCTGTATGAATCCACATCCTTTTTCATGGCTCTGACGAACCTTGCCTCACGCATTGCAAGCCTGGACAAGTACAATCAGACGTGAGACAGGTGAAGACGGACCATCATTGAGAGAACAGTTGCAACAGTCTGGATTGTATCCAAGTGCGCTCCTGAACTTGATGAAAGTATGTGCATACACTGAGACTTACCATCGGAGAAAGCACCATACTGTGCAGGTAATGACGAGCAGGGGCACCCCGATTGCCAGCGACCATTTCGCTGCTTCTGGCAATTCCCATTTTTCAACGATGATGAATTCACAGGTTGACACAGGCCGAAGATTGTATTCCTCGCTCGTCTTCCGGTATCCTGTTGCGCACGGCCCAAATCAGCAAATTAGACAGGATCGCAGTCGGGTTAGAAGCAATCCTGTGTCAAAGAAATGGCGAAACAACACTTACCTTCGTTGCACTGACACTGGACTGCTGTTTGCATGCTCAATCCCTCGAATGTGACATCACATCGTCCAAAGCCACTGCAATTGACCCGATCCTCGCACAATACTTGACAATCCACACCATGGTATCCAGGTTCGCATTCGCACAGGCCTGAGGCATTGCAACCTCCATGCCCGCTGCGACAGCCACATATAGCACATGTATGCATGTGAGCAATCAGTACGCACAAACCGTAATGCGATTGACTGGCATCGTCAACCGTTGACTGATCACTCAGACACTGTGCACACGCAAGCACCTGCAGGCTTTGGTACGCCCCGAGTTCGGCTCCCCGTCGCAGCCAGAACAAGTAGAATTGTCGCCGCCACATACACCGCAAAGATCATTGAAAGTCGTCCCCATCACAACTCCCCGGCAATCGCGAGGAACCTGCCGAGCATGACCGTCAGGCGGAAGAGTTAGTTGTCTGCCATCAGAGGGCTACGCTAGATGTTGTGTGCGCTCTGAAAGGCAAGCACTCGCAAGGAGGTCAGCAGTATGATCACAGAATACCTCGCTCACGGCAAAGGTGCCAAGCCAAGAGGTCTTGCACTCGACATACGCTCCCGTGCCATTTGCAGCGCCAAGATGAACATCAACATGCTCTATGCCCTCGGATGACCACATTCGAAGATCCTCATCCCACCGCACGCACGATGCAGCAGAGCTTGCACCCGTGAAAGCATCAACCGATTTTGCCGTAATCTCCTCTCTCACCGTCGGATCAAAGGACATACGAATGGTGAGTGTCTGGCCTTGTTCCAACTTTACCACAACGACGTCTGTCTGGAGTTCGCGCACGAAGAGCAGGTAAACAACTGACAGCAGCGGGCAAGAGGTAAAGGCAAAGCGATCGACATCCGTGCGAATTCGCTGGAAAACAGTGTTTCCTGAAACGTCAGTGGGAACCAAGACAGGATCGCTGGACCATGACACTTGCTCGGCTTTGACAATGCATTGGAGCGATGTCCTTGACTCCGGTAAAATCATGTCGTACACCAGAGTGTTCTGGACCTCGTAGGAAGCAGCTGTCAACCCTAGAATGGGCGACTCTGCCGAACCAGGCAGTCGGTACTCAAAACGTGGTACGATCTGCGCACAATCTGCGCAACGCGACTTCGGTAGCCCATCAATTTGGTCACTGAATCCTGACATGGCATCAACTTCGACGCGATCAGTCTTCATCGTGAATTTTGCAGTCTCTTGTTTGGCAGTCTGCTGGCCAGCAGCATGCGCCGAGACGCTCAACTTTGACAGTCCGTTGACGGTCGTAATCACATCCATGCCGTTCTGACCTGGCAAGGACTGCCGCAGCATGGAGACTGAAGAGCGCCGCGCTTGGCTCGACAAGCGGCTGGAAGCAGCAGCAGTCTGGCCAAGCGAGACTCGCATGTGCCGCAGGATTGCTGGCATGCCTGGTATCAGGAAGCCAGCACGAGCCATGTTCAATAACAAGGTAGTCAGATCTTGAATCAGTGTGGATGCCACGGCCACGCTGTACACGGACAACTCCAGGTCCGCTCCCACGATGGCCGAGGCGGTGCCCAATGCCTGAAGCACTGCCTGCACGGTCAAAGGTACAAGGATTTTGCGTGCAGTCACATCCAGATGCGAGATCATTCGGTCGCGCCAGGCTGTCTTCTGTTCGAGAGGGATGCCATAGAACTCAAAGTTGACTGATCGATCATTCATGGAGTCTGCAATGGTAGTGCACTTGGACATGAGATCCATCCCACTCAGAATGTCCTCCAGCGTTTGCGCCACCTCTAGCTCTCGCTCTATGATTTCTCTCATTTTGAAAGGGTCCATATTGTCGATGCGCACGTAAGTCGGGAGAGTCGGCTCGCTCGACGCATATGCCGCATCAGAAACCATCACAGTGAGCTGCAAGCGACGACACAATGACTCCGCCGCTTGGCATCCAACACTGTCCGACCCTGCAGGGAGCAACGTGGAAATAGATGACAGCAAAGACCCCGACGATAACAATTTCGGAAAGCCCGAAAAGTCAAGGTAACCGAAACTAAAACTAAGCGGATAATCTTCCTCTGGGACCTTGGGATCAACCCACTGCTCTGCCGAAAGCTGAAAAATGGTGTCTAGCACGTTGCCGCGAGCGGGCAGCACCGTCAGGGTCCCGGATGTCGGTGGCAGATTTTGCATCAGAGACACCTGCACAAAAATAAACACACAGAGGTTATTAGTACGAAAGGCACTGTCAATCGACTCCGTAACAGAACATTAAAGAAGTATCATTGTCAGGCAAGATCGAGGCTGTGCGTCTGGATCAGAATCACCTGTGCCCACCCGCATGAGAGGCAATCCATGCCCGCCATCAAATCCGCATCTGGGTCCCACGTGGCGTACAGTCGAAAGACATACCTGTCCAAAATCCAAGAAGGGCACACCAATCAGATGAAGACAAGCAGTTTGCCCTGAACATTAAACCAGCAACGAGAAGACGATTGACTCACCGGTCAGCACCCTGCAGGAGCGCCGGCTTCATGACAAGCGAGATAGCGGTGGTGGCCGTCAAGAGATTCGAGGGATCTTCAAGCAATGCCGACCCCTCTGGTCCCAGCTGTACCCATTGGAAACGGGGTTGTGTGGCCCCTTCCACACGTCGGCCTTCGCTGACAGCGTTGAACTGAGCGCTAATTCTTGTTGTCATGTGCGCTTCAATAAAGACTTGAGGAACCAGAAGCCGAGAGGTACTCCACACGACCGAGGTGGAGGCTGACAAACGGCTATTGTCCGTGCACGAGTCAACATCCGCATCACAGACCGCCACAAAAAAAGTGTAAGTGACAGTGGGATCGCATCTGAAGTATACTGATGGTACGTCGCATCCTGTGGTGTAGCTGGGAATCCTTAGGGCTGGACTGAAAGTGAACGCATGCTTCCTGACTTTCTCTGTGTCCAATACCAGTTGAGCCGATCCCTGGTAAGTTGGCTCTGATGCAATGAGTGCACAGTCAAATTTCTGTAGACCGATCACGGCATCTTTTAGCTTCTGGTTCTGATAACAGGTCCAGTAAAAGGCCAACGCCCCGTCGCGACGTTGCGCACTTTCAGAACTCGACGCGTCCAGGGTGTACGTGGCAGGCGCCGTCTCTGCCAGACTGATTAGACGATTTCCACCAGCAAGACGGGCCAGGGGTGGCGCCGGATCAATGACTACATCTACTGACACAGTCGCAGCTGATGCTCCTTCGCTTGCCTTGAAGGTGAAGGTGAATATGTTGCCGCTCGGCAGGGAAAAGGGCGGGAACACTACAGTGGGGCCGGCTGGAGAGACCCATTTTGCCCCATCGATCATGATGGGTGGAGATACCTCCCAGGAGGTGAGGAGAGGAGGCCTCTTTCCGGCAGAGCATCCAGAAGGCATGCTAACGCCTTGAAGAAACAGAGTCTGCGAGGCATCTGTGACCACCTTCTGGCCGTTGGCAATCTGGACATGCGGTACCGGCTGATCGCGCTTTTCGAACGAGAATGGAAGAACTGACGTGCCTCCGATCCAATTACTCAGAGTCAACGTCATCTCATATTGCCCAGCTGGCAGAAAAGTAGAATTCCAGCACGCGGCCCAGCCTTCGTCTTCGGGGATGATACCCATCGGACACGCGATCTCGTGCATGGCAACAAAGGCGTTGAGATGAGTAGTTGCCTCGACCAATGCCATCGCCTGGGATGCATCACCCGTCTCAGCCGCTGGATCAAACGGCTGCAGCACACTCCCGACGAGACTGTACTGCTGCAGACTCCAACTGATGTCTCGGAAGGGGCGCCCACCGCTGTTCAGCGTTCCTCGAGCATCCAAGTGCAGAGTGTCGCACATTCCAAACACCTGTTGGTATAGAGCGAATAGTGAATGTCAGAGCGAGATGATAATGAAGAAAGGGGAATGCGCACAGAACATGGCGGAAGACAAATGCATAATGCTGAAGGACAACAACCTTGCGGTAGGCAATGCTAATTTCAGGCTTGGGAATCAGGTCGAGGATCTCATGGAGTACGCCGCTTACGCCCAAGCCAGCTCTTAGCACAGACAGGATATAGCCTTGTTGCACTCCTCCATCGTCGACGCGGATATACTGCAGTTCGCTTGCGCCTGTAGTTGGTAGCTCGAATGCTACCTCAAAGGCACCATCTGCCATTTATCCATCCGACTAGCTTTAGACAACAACAAGAAGCACCATTCCCACGGCATTGATGTGGTGAAATGCGGCAAGAGCTTTCGCGCAGACCAAGCGTGCGCGCAGCGCTCGTTTGGGCAAGCCCCCGTATCGATTATCTATCTGTGAATGCGCGTATCGGCAAGCCTACATATCGAGTACCTATCGGCGATGCACACTCCTTCCAACTACTCGAACGTCTGTCGGTCCATTTGTACACTCGAGAAATAGTCGACAAGCCGAGTGAGTCTCGCAGATTAGCGATTGACATGTACGTGGCGTTTTCAAGCGCCCCTTCGTGCTCGAAGATGGTCATTGAAAAGGCCCCAGCGGTAGACAAGGCCTGTGGGAAAGGAATACATTCGAGTCAAGACAGCGTGCACAACCGCACAAGGAAACAGACTCCTTTCAGCACAAGCTCATCTGCGTATGCGAACCTGGTGGAGCTTGAAAGATTCCTTGGAAGCCGTATAGTCAACGGAGTAAACAAAGGAATCTGCCTCGTAATGCACAGACTGCTCTGCAGAAATATCTCCGTTGAAGTAATTAGCAACTGCCATGTAATTGTTGCCCTCCACAACGAAGGGAGTCACAGTTCGAGCTCCGAGCGCTGGGAGCGCCAGAATCTGATCGAAGCACGAGATGTTCAAGAAACTTGCCGACGGATCTTCATGGCAGACCTCTTCCCGCCAGCGATAAATTTCGACATGGACCTTGTTTGAACCTTGGCTCTGGTAATTGCTAGCTGCCAGAAACATGGCCGCCTCGCCGTGTGCGTGATAGAGGACCGCCTGCATTGCGCCATCAGTCGGGATTGTCTGAAGCGGCTCGAGAAACAGGCCAGGAACCCACCCAAAGGTCTGACCTTCCTCCCACCCGTAGTCTGCCCCATTCCCATCTATGCGAAACGAGCCTGCCACCCACCGGAGAATCTTGATGTACGACTCAGGTCCAGTGTTTGTCACACAAATGTATGTGTTGCCATCATGCAGCAGCACGTTGACGGACATACCACCGTCGGTTGGAATCCGCTGACGCAGAGCAAACTGGAGAGTATCATCGTCCCAAGCCCAGATCTGCGTGGCAGCCAAATGTCGGGTTGCTTTTACGTTGGATATGTAGTTAGCCACAGCCAAAAACTGGCGCGGAGCGTAGCCTCCCGTGGTCAAAGCATCGTCCAGGACAAAGCCTGTCAGATCAGATGCGCCATACGTAGGAATGCGCTGGTATTCTTGGAGGTTGCCATCCGCTTGCCACTCATAGATGACAGAATCGAGATCAAAATTTGCCCCCGAAAAAGCAACGTTGGGGTCAAAGTAGCAGTTGCGTCCTTCGCAGTGATTTGCCACAGCGATGAAATGGGTGGATCCGATGGTCATGTGCTCAATGTCAGATGTAGCCACGTCCTTGTCTGCATTGATCACTGTGTCCTCCCTCACACGCTCAGGAAGCATGACAGACTTACACGTGAGCCTTGGCATCGGGCAAGAGGTCAGGGCGATGTTAGCTGCGTCAGTCAGCACGCTCTCATCTGGGGCATAGATGCGCTGATTGGACACGGTGCCGCCGGCGAGGACGATTGGTCGCCACCACATGCTCGAGAGAATTACAGCGGATGAGGTAAAGGAGAGTACGTCACCGGGGAGCAGTTGTGCCTTGTTGCCGAGAGTGGCAAGGAGTCTGGATGCATCGGGCCATGAACACGCAGCGCCGACTCCAAGCTTGAGCACCGAGTCATAGTCGAAAATTTTCCTACAGTCTGTTGAATCCTGCATACCGGCCAGGTTTGTACTGCGGTCAAAGTTTACTGTTATGGCGCTGAATGTCTCCGAAAATGAAATTCCCGTGACGCGAGGCGGAGCGGGGAGCACATTAAAAGGTGGCGACCATACAGTCAATCCAGTGAATTCGAATTCAAATCGGAAGCCCGGTCCGGGATGCTGTACGAACAATTCAGTAAAATAGCCTACACCGTTGACAACGTGCGTCGAAATGCTGCCTGCCAGGCATGCGCTTCCATGTTTGCTTCGGCAAAAGGAAAAGCCAGCCATGTAAGGAACCAGCAACCCCCCAGCTGCTTGGAAAGCAGCAGCTGTCTGTTGCGTTGACCCTCGCTGGAAAGGAAGCGAAACGTGCCCTACACCGGAGGTGGACGCGTTTAGGTTGCCATACGCATCGACAACTTTGAACCAAGGAGGATAAGGATGCTGATTCCTCGGAATCAGATTTGAAGCAGAGTGAATCGAGCCCATGAAGGAGCCATCCCCGGGCAACACGTTCCCATCTGAGCTGAGACCGGCAAAAAAACCAGCGATCGGAGCTCCCTGTGCACAAATATCACCAGTGTGTGTACAGTGTCAGGTCGATTGGCAAGCCATGGCTGCGCACCAGAGACCAAAAAAATGCGATCACAGATTTGTATTTACCTCAGCAGGCGTACCAGCGACAGCAACCTGAACGTCTCCTGAAGCAATTTGCTTATAAGAGTTAGGGAAGACATGGAAAGGCTCCGATTCCGCTGTGCACGGATTGCAGAACCCACCAGTGACCGAACACTTGACCCTGTACGCCGCCACATCCTTGCAGTTGTCCTCTCCGCACCTGCATGGACTGGGTCAGTATCGGGTGTCGAACAACGGCAGCGCAACAGACAAGTAAGCGACCCAACAGCATGCATCTATGCATGTGCAGGATGTGGCGCATTACAGCAGCGGGTCGCAATTGTGACTACAGGTTGCCTTGGTACACGCCAGATCCTCCCACTTGGCTTCTCCTAGAATCGCTGCTTCGATCGGGGGAGTCGCCGGAGGATCCTTGGAAACCTCGCATTCACCTGCATCAGCTTCATCTTCAGCTTCAAGCTGCAGGGATGGACCCAGCTCTTTTGCGAAGATGAACACAAAATGCGGTTGCAGCCAAGAGACGGACCTGATGCACACTGCTGAACGGTAGGAGAGCCGAGCGCGGTGAGACATTCAATGCCTTCAGACAGATCGCACAGGCATCCAGCACCATGACCATTTTCGACCACGAGAGTCACTTGATAATCATGTACCGTGATCAGATTACCCGTCAAGTCAAGCACTTCGCAGATTGGCTGTTGCTCGAAGGGGATTCCGGCAACCTGTGAGCTCCGAGGGCCCTGTTTGACCCTTACTGCTGCGGCTTTTACTCTTGACTTGATCACAAAGGGTGCGGATTCTGAGAGAACATACACACAACACAAAGAGTCAATGTGAATGACCAAATGAGTGCAGTAGCTGGATGCACTTTTCGCCATATGCACTATACCCGTTGCTGCCACGAGACGGGCATTACAAATGCGCTCGGTCTCATTGTCGGATAGCTGCAAGAACTCGGGAGAGATGATGCACTGCTCGTGATCGTGAATGAAGCGCACTGTAAAAACATGCTTTCCGGTCAGCATCACCGCCACTGGCTCGAATGCTGCCACGCCATCACTTCCCGTCTGGGCGCTTGTATTCACCGGGCTTGGGTCAGCGATCAGAGGGTCCACCCTGCTTGAGAGAAGAGCAATGTCTACCAATCTGACGGCAGCGAAATTACCAAACTCGTCAATGAGCGCCACCTCAGCCCTTTTAGGATCAGATCCAGCAGAGCCTCCGTTTGGCTCTAGCACAAATTTAAGACCGGTAAAGTGATTGTTCACAACAGCAAACCTGGCAGGGGATGGGACACAAGTGTAAGCAAGAAATCAAGAGACAGAACCGAGCAACAAACAGGCGTGGGAACTGCAATGTGATGAGCTGAATAAACGGGAATTGCAGTGTGATGAACAGAATAAACATGTCACAAAACATGACACGACAAGACACTTACTCTGTCGAAACAGCCTGCAGAAGAACATGGTCTGCGTGGAAGATCAACTTTGTGGACGGCGATGCCCACGAGATGCGCAGTTGATCAAACGTGACGCTGCCATTCAACGCAGTCTGCACCGTCATCCCAAGAATGGGGAGGAAACTACTTCCAGCTGGGGTAGTCATGGCATCAGGAGCGCCTTCCAAGACGACTCTCACCGCGGTGTTGGAGGTGAAGACCTGATACCTATTCTCATCCTGCATCCTAAGGATCACATCAGCAAGCACCTCTCCCGCCATCACTGTGATTTGTGGTTGCGTTCTTGCAACGATGAACATGCGGTTAGCCTTGGGTGTAACAGGAAAGTAGTCTGAGTCAACGGACAAGGGGACTGGCGGTGTTCCACTCACAGCCTGGAATCTGAGACGAATGCCCTGGCTGCTAGCGGTTGAGATTTCCAAGTTCGTGAACGTAACATGCCCATCGATCGACAGCTGCTGAGTTGTGCCAAGCAACTGAACCGCCGGGGATGACGAGATAACAGAGACGAAGACGTGGATGGGCTCCTGCACCACCGGGTCGCCGTCTCTATCCAGCAGCAGAACGTGGGGCTGATACACCAGCGCCTGCCCCGCACACGCGTAGGAGGGCTGCTGGAGCAGCTGAAGCATGGATGTTCGAGGAAGGACGGTGAACTGCTCGGAAATTCCCGAGGCGCGCTGCCACTCAGGTGCTGGCGCAACAATCTTGTTGGTAGGTGCTTTTTTCACGTTCCATTCGGCACGGAAGCCTTGGAAGTTCTTCTTCAACATGTCAGTTTGGAACACAAGCTGCAAAAACCCTGTCGGAGTGGAGTAGATTGTCCCTTCACCAACTGCCTTGGGTCCTGAGTGACTGGGCGTGCTCCCATCCAGCCTTTGGATCAGAACAGGGTCTGGACATTCTTCTGAGGTGCACTCGTTAACATACACAAAGTCATACCCGGGTTCGGTGTCGAATTTTGTGAACCACAAGCTGATTTCGGCCTCGCCGAACTGAGTGTCGCGCAGGCCCCCCGGAATTGTTGCCATGGTCGAGATCATCCACTTGCATGTGATGCTGTTTTCATACTCGCCAATTCCGTCGTCGAATATACCGTCTGTTACCATGGCTCTAGGAGTACAATCACAGGGCCCGTCGCAGAGGATATTTGCCCCAAAGCTCTGCGACACAGGCAGTGCCGAAAAAATCATGCGGAATCCCGAGCCTGGCTCACTTGCGACGACGAGGTCTGTGTATACAGCGAAGCCCCCTTTGACGAGCACAGTGCTCGTACCGGTGATCTTTGAGCAACAATTGCACTCATTCTGAGCCTCATCTGAGGCGTCATTGCCACACACATACGGGAGTAGGCGTTCGCACGAGTGCGTTTCCCAGAGCGAGGCTTTTGCTGCCACACATGCGGTTAGCCGTTGATCGAAGAGGGGCGGAAAACCCTCATCCCAGTTGGCGTAATCGTCGGTGTTGCTCCCGGCTTCATCGCGCCACATCCAGTCTTGTTTCTCATCTTCCCATTTCAGTCCGATCCACGCGGAAGCACCACCCGTCAGAGGGGCAACAACGTCCAAGTTAGTTTGGGCAGTAGTTACGGTAAGAAGCTCTCCTCCCCAGTCCTCACAAGCAGCCACCGCCTGATCAAACGTGCTGGGAAGCGTGAAAAATTTGTAGCATGTGCCACCGATCGCGGTTCCATCGCAGTTGGACCAGCACACAGGCTGATCAGCGCGCTTGCATCCTTCTCCGGTAACCATAGCTGCCTGTACGATGAAGCCCCCACCGCTGTCCACGGTAACGGTGTTACCAAAGGCGTCGACGAGCTTGACTTGTGGCTGCACTGTGAGCAAACGTCCCTGGACCGAGTGTCCAGGCTGCTGCACAATTGCAATGGTCTGCATAGCGCCGTTGTCTACTAAAAACTCAGAACTGGCGACTGAAATCCCGAGTGCGGAGAAAATGAAGACATATGGCGTCTTTTTTGTCATGCAGGAGGACTCATCAAAATCATGAAAGTGCAGGCTGTCAGCGACTTCGCAAGGCATGTTCATGGCCCTTGATACCCTCAGGTCTGTGAATGTAGCCCTGCCTAAGGCAGTCTCGCTTGACGTGGTACCGTGGATCCCAGCGGACTCCGGGCACACGGAAACATCGATGTTGACATTGTTGTTGCCCTCAACAAACAGAAAGTTTCCGCACACATCTATCATCTGCACAGACAAACTAACGCAGCTGAGACCTATTGGACAAAAGAGCACCGGTTCACCCGCTACATGATCTTTGCTGGACGGATTTTGTACCACGTAGAGAGCGCTGAAGGACCCAGGCTCCACAGAAATGGGAGCGACAGCAAGATTGGCTCCACCGGCAGAGAGCATGAGGGGCAGTGCAGTCCCTGACATGCCCACGAACAAACAATCAAAGGTGGCCACGCCTTCAAGAGCGGTAACGTTCATCGAGCCGCTCAGACAACTGCACATGCCTTCGGTCGCCACGAAGTTTGCGCTGGAATCGCACACCTGTGGCCGACCAGTGATATCCGGGACAAATTCGCCGAATCTTGTCTGGTCTATGGAAACGGAAACGGGGAGATCCGATGATGGGAGCAGGGGCCAGTCTCTTTTACCAATGAGTTCCGGAAATCCGTATAGCGGCAGAGCACATTCTCCGTACTGACAGTCGAGGCGATTTTGGTATTCGTCGAGAAGCTCCACCTCCAGGCGTTTGGCAAGAGTTCCAACTACCCAAGCGGGTGGAGACTTGAGAATTCGCAGCGATGCTAGCGGTCCCGATGTGATTTTCACATACTCCAAGAATTTCCCGCCCATTTGGACGCGAATTGGCGATGCATCAGACTCCGTCTGAGTCGTAATCTCCAAGAAGAACGTTCCAACAGTAACAATCGAGATGTTTTCAAACGTAGCATATCCGTCTACGGCAAGAATCGTTGTATTGCCGATGAGCACGCCAGGTGGCGACTGGTCATCATCAGCACACGTGTTGGACCAGTGAGGCGTGGTGCATTTGTAAATGCGACAAGTTATCGACCGGGAGCTCTGAGGCACAACAAATTGGATGCCTTTGCTCACGCCGTCCGGAAATTCGTATACGAGTTTCACGGAAACGAACGGCCGCAGCTTGAGTCCAGTCAGCGCCCAGGGTCCGCCCTCGGGCGCATCCAACAATTCGAGCTGCGTCAACGGGTAGTCGATGGCAAACGTGTAGTGAGAATGGAGAGATTGGCTGAAACCATCGGCTTGTGTGACTGTAACGAGCTGCTGTTCAGGGTTGCGAACAACCACACTCTCGAGTTCCATGTGGTCGGGATCTCGATGCTCAGCCGTGACTCGCATTCTTAACACTAACCAGTTGTATGGCTGGCACCCCGTCTCCAAATATGTGACGCCTGTGGTTTTGAATTCCACGATCCCGTCCTCGGGAATCAGAACGACGTCTCCGAAGAGATTGACGCAGAATGGCGTGGGCTCAGCAGTTGTGGCGACTATTTGCAGCTTGGAGAGCGTGGCCAGATGGCCTAAACTGTCGAGCAACTCGACTCGTGGGTAGTAAAAGAAGGGCTCTTTTGACGCCTGGTTTCGACCAAGGAAATCTCTTGAGCAGCCACTGCCTTTAGTTCCATTGTAGGCATCCTCACGATCCTTTGTCAGACATCCTGTGACCCATAGTTGCACGACAGGAGGTAGAATCTCAAAACGGTGCCGCAGGGGAGGGAATGTGCTGCTCCCATCCTTTTTCCCCGTAAATGTCATCTCGCCCTCCATTCTGCCATTCGGGTACAAGCTTGCATCTGCGGGTGATTCCTTTGCGCGGCAGTCCGTGAAACGTACGTACCCTTCATATGTAACCGCACTGCAGCCTGACACCTGCTGCCCTATGGACTTGTCATCCCGCAGCGGATCGCCCAACTCCTTCATCGTCGAAGAAACACCAATCTCGAATCCCGTGTGCGTTGGCACGAGATTCCCATACATGTCAACGACTTCTAGCTCCATGTAGAAAGATTCCCATGCGATGATGACACTGGAGAAACTTGCACTCACATAGAGACGCGCAGCTGGTCCAGGGACAACTTTGAAGTGCAGGTCAGCGCTGACGCCACCCACCGAGAAGAGAAATGTCAAGCGGAATTCTCCGGTCCACTGCAAAGATGTCTGACAGCACACAACCAACTCATTATTTACAGCCGCCGTTCGTGTTCCTTCAAGAACAACACCTTGCGAAATTTCTCCTCCTGGAGCCAAGTCCATGTCAACGACAGTCGCATTCACGGAGTCGCCGGGAGCTGGCGCAAAGTTTCCAAACTTGTCGTAGAGTGCAAAGGTGATATGAACGTTTGGCTCTTGCACAGATGTCGCAAGCCGCGTGTACTGGAAGCCATCAGGCGGCATCTGATACCTCTTTGCCTCATCGTCCCATGGCAACATCAAGACGGGCACGTCAGGCTGGACCGTAAAAGGGCTTGAGCGGACTTGACCTACGTCAGGAAACCCCATCAGAGTCACATTGATGACAAAGGTGCCGATGTAAACACCATTCACGTATTCGCCCCTGAGCTTGTGTAGAGCGATATTGCGGAATGTGCCTATACCGTCCTCGGCCTCCACTTCCAAGTCGCCAACAAGCGCATCTTCCAGCTCGAAGCCCACCTGCGTCTGGCGGTACAGTGTTGCGCTCACCAGATCGTTCCCACCGGCCACCTTGATGCCATTTTTGTCCTTGAATGAGACCGCAAGATCTATGGGGTTCCCTGATCGGTAAAGTGCACGAGGCTGGGTCTCGATGGTAATGCTCGCAACCGGCATCTTCAACGTGAAGGCGGGTGACTCGACAAATGAACAGGTCTCCTTCACTGGCTCTGTGCGCGAACTATCCACTTGATTCGGCGTCATAGGGTCAGCACAGTAGCAGAGATTTGGATCCGGATTGCAGCATCCTGTAGTAAAATTCAACACAATTCCCTGCGAAGGGCCCCCGCCGATGTTCATCCATGAGAAACTGGCTAGTCCCTCCTGAGCGTTCGACGTGACAATGCAGTCGTTTTGAATATCAGTGTCGCATTCCGCCGGGTAGTAATCCATATCACCCGTCGTTTGCCCGAAGACGAATCTGGCCCCCTCGCCTGGATTGTCGTATTTTTTGCCCGACCACGACACCACGCTCGCTGTCACGGCTTGACACACTTTGGAATATACAACAGGATTGTCGTACTCATCGAGCATGATGACGGACGGCTGTTGTGTCAATGGATTGCCAGTCGTCGTCTTATTGTTGGGGGGTGTCACTATGCGAAGCCTGCGGGCAAACAGGGGCGTCACACCGATGTCACCGCTGAAGAACAACAGCTGGCTTCCAAAGAAGCCCTTGAACGCCATGGTGTATCTACCTGGATGTGTGGTATGCAGGTCGGTGAAGATTGCTCTGCCACCTTGAGTGTCCACTAGATTTTTTCCGCGCAACTTGCTTGGAGGCGGAAAGATAGATTCCACTTCATACCACTCGGTGCCTGCATCGCGGCTGGGGCAGTGACCATCTCCTTTGTATGGACATTTCCAGAATATATCGGGGTCAGGAGAGCAAGCCTCGTAAGAATAGAAAAGGCCCGGAACCAAGATGTCTGGGACCGCAGAGGGACAGCTCTCGGACACATAGCACCATGGACGACAACACCAAAGGCCCGCTGAACAGTTTGGCCACAACATGGCGCAATCAGCCTTATACGTGTCCCAGGAGTTACAATACATTCCGTATGAAGCGTCGATGAACCCGTCAAAATCTTGCGTGTTTGACTGGTCGGTGCCAATAGCGCCGACGCCATAGATTGCGTTGCGTTGTGTGCACGCACACGATTCACCGATGCTGAATCCTGCCAACGATTTGCTAGGTGTTGGCGTCAAAAGTGCCTCAATCGTAATCGGAGCGTCGATAAAAAGGTTGCCGAACAAGTCTTTGACTTCGAGAATACATGGCTTGCCTGCTTCACAGAACGACACCCCTGTGTCGGACGGATTTTCCACGGAAGCCAAGGGAGAAAGAGCGTTCATTTTCAACACGTGAGGAGAGCATGCGCCAACATCGAGCGAATGAGAGGTGATATTGACATCTGAATTGACGTTGGTGACAAACAGCAAGGCTATCGCGTTGCCAGACGTGGTGATGCGCAAATTGCGAAACGTCACCAGCCCCTCCTCGTTTTGCTGAACATTGCCATCCATGGCCGGTTCTTCCCCCACACATTCAGCTGGTGTGAGTCCCATGGGACTCCAGGAGGAGGCCGTGTTGGATACGCATGGCAAGCCAAAATGAGTCGAGCCTGGCAGCTGATGATGCACACATGGGCAGGGACAAGGCAGACACATGCTTGCCTCAAGCGCAATCGCATTGTCAAGAATTTTGTTCCCAAACTTGTCGTTCAGCTTCAGAGACGGTTGGACCACAATAGCTTCTCCGGCACTTGCTTTAGAAGAGGGCTGGATTACAAACTCTAGAGCCGCTATCTCCCCGCTCACAATCTCAACGGCCGCACAGTCTACGTACAAATGCCTTCCGTCAAAGGGAGATGTGACAGCAAGTCGAACCGTGAGCGTACTTGCGACCAAAGAAGGAAACCTGAAGTCGCGAAAGAATGACTGTGTATCCTCAAAATATCTGTGCCGTTGGCCTCCCGGTTGCATGCACAGGCTTTCATCTACACAATCCAGTCTGCCTGGATTAGAGCCATCATACAGAAAGACGGAGGCCAAAGTAGGCTCAACATCCAAAGACTGACAGCCAAACCCGTTGGTGCAAGTGCCTTCAACGCTAGAGTGCAACAGTCCTGACGGGCTCCGCGCAAAAACGCCCAGTATTTCGAGCTTATCGTACTTTGAGCCAGCTTCGTACGTTTCCGTTGTCTTTGGACAGCCTTGTATGAGCAGGTCATCAAATGACGTGGCCCAGACGTTGAAGGTCTTGCTTATCCGTTTGACTTGCAAGAGTTCCGGCATGACTCTCTCCAGAGCAGATGTCACTTTGAATTCTGCTTGCAACGCGATGCCTTCAACCGGTCCTGCTGGCACCAGATTCGAAAAAATTGCAACTGAGAAATCAGTTGCAGCCGATGTCGTGCCCTGTATCGAATTATTGGACATTAACAGAGACATCTCAATGTGAAATTGTCCCAGAGGAGACTGAAACGTGGTATTGCACACAGGCAGCAGCGAAGAGAGCAGACTGTCGACTAGCGCTTCACTTAGAGTGGGTTCCACCTCATCAAGATCATCGTCGCTGGACGTCTCGGGAACTGTAGGCCGGACCTTACAAGTGACCGGATTGCGGTATTTGTCCAGGACTTGCACCTCAATCCAAGGTCGAATCGTGCCGCGCATGACATATCCTGATGTGACGTTGCGTGGTTCGCTGATAAACTCGAGACTGACAGGATTGTCGTGCCCAACATCGATGGGACGCGTCAGTGCCGCAACCGTATTTGTTGTACGAAACGTGTCGTCACATGCCAAAGCGCGCATTACCGGGAAGTCTACGACGCAATCCGGAGTAGCAGAAAACCTGATTTTCCATCCTTCTCCAATCTTGGTGACGCGCAAGTCCGTGAAGAAGGCCTCGCCCGCTCCTGGCGCTGAGAAGCCAGTCTGAGTCATGACAGCTGTCTGCCCTTGCAGTACGCCTGCAGGAGCATTATAACCCGAAGAATTCACGAGCTGCGCTTTAATACTGTAACTCCGCGAACCTATCGCCATCTGATGTATATCGTCCACTCGCACTCCGAAGCTCAGGGGCCGATCGGACAAAGTAACTAGCCTTCCAGATGAAGCCTGGCCAGCTGGATATGCTGTTTGTAGGATATGCATGTAAAATATTTGGGCGTTGGTGACTCTGAACGGAGCGGAGATCCGGGTATTCGGTTGACTTATTGTTGCGTCAATCCAATTGCACATCTCCCCACCCGTGATGGCTTTGGTCAGATTGCTCCCCAGATGACAACGTGTGAAAACAAGTTGAAAATCGTCGCCGGGGGTTCCCGCCACGACGATGCCATTGAAATCAGCTCGCCCATCTACTGTGTCGACCTTAGCGTGCAAGTCGTCCATGACAATGACTTTTGAAGTCACACCAGGAGCCTTCTCGAGTTTCGAATTGAGTGCAAGACTGCCGAGAAACTGCCCTCTTATCAGCGTTATGAACACTGTGAACCTAGTTTGCATGTTGAGTCCATCCGAGTTCGCCGTCTCTAAGACGGAAATCTGCGGGCGAAATGAGGACGAGTAGTTGGCAATCATTGTGGATGTGGGTTGCACATCAATTCTCATCAACGGGTCTTGAGGCGCTTCTTGAGGGGGTACCGACATATCAATCACGATCGACACGGCAGACACGGAGGCACTTACAGGACAATCTCCAGAATCCGAACACAAGACGAATCGCAATCGAATTTGGCTTGGGGGCGCAGATCCTGTAGTCGTTGTTAAATGGACAGACAGTCCCTCGAAAATCACGCTTTCACTTGACACATTTGACAAGCCATTCGACACCGTCAAAGGCTGGGTACAGTTCGCGACACATTCTGCAAACGCCTGCACTTGCCGATCATTGAGGTCAACGGCAGCGTTGCCAAACCCATCCTCCACCACAAGAAGTGGTTCAATAGGCAACGCCTGTCCATAGATACCCGACTGTGGCTGTTGAGAGATGTGGAGCTCGAATGACTGTGAGTGAAGCACTGTGATGTTATCACTGACGATCACGTCGGGGACGCCGTGCATCATTCCCGAAGTGCCGGGTACCCGTACCTGCACTTGAAAACGACCAGTTTTCTGTATTGAGAGCTCTGCGAAATGAGCTCGTCCATTGATTGCTGTGACGGTAAGCTCTCCGAATAGCGATGCTCCTCCACATTCACATTCATCAGCCCAACTGATGGTCACTGATCTCGTCGCGCCTGAAATGAGAGGATTCATGTAAAAGTCCAAAAGATCAACTGAAACGTCGAATAACTGACCAGCACGCACTCTATCTGGAACAGCAGTGATGTTGATATGCACAACGTCGTCTGACATGATTGAGAAGCTTTGACCGCTCACAGCTGTGAATTCCGAATCTTGCAATGCGAATGCCAGATGGAATCCGTTGCCTGGTTTTTCGAATGTCAGGTTGCCAAAGGTCGCTACGCCCTTCCTGATAGCAGCACTCACCAACTTGCCGGGAACTTTCGTGCCGTCGTCTGCGTACTGGTCTACCAAGATCCTGTGCGGCCATTCATGTACCCTAGACGAAACACTGCACGGAAGTGCTCCGAAGCACAGCCAGACTTCAGGCGCGGGGAGCATGGCTGATCCAGCAAGAGACCGGATGGGCTGTGAAACAACTTGCAGGCCTGTGATATCATATACCGTAAACAGTGAAGATCGCATGCTCAAGCTTCCAGCTACGAATGTGAAATAATAATATGCTACTCCTATGTTGAACCCGGACGGGCGGCTAATCTCGAGTCCTGAGAAACAAACTTGATCGCTTTCGTCTGTTTCGGCAATTCCAGCAAGCTCGCACATGACTACATTCGTCACGCTTGCATTTGCAGCACAGATGTGCACTTCAACAAGAAGTTCCGGCGCGACGGGATTGTTTTCGATATCAGTGACAGACACGCAGGGCTGACGATACAGAGGATGTCCAAACCTGTTGAAGTTGGAAATATCCTCCGAAGCAACGCTGATCCTGTCAGGATTTCCCGGCAGGATCGTGATCAGGTTTGAAATCGCCTTGAAACCACGAAGGTCAATGGTGTGTGACCAGTATGTGGCACTCTCTAGGACGGCAGAGACGGAGAAGACAAGCTCAAGATCTTTGCTCACAACCAATGGCGCAGGGAAATCAATTTTGACGCCGCCTTTGTAGAGCTTCGCGCATTGAATGCAGATAAGATTGCTGACGGGCTCGCCACTGGGTGTGGTGAAGAACGGCAGCAACTGCGGGAACTTCCCAGTATACCCTCCGGAGTGAGCAGCGACACTTACATCCACATTCGGCAAGGAGTTCACATCAAGGAGCAGGTTGTTGTACCGATCTAAAACGTGTAAATAGACCGTATGGATGGTTCCTGCACCCATGGAGGAGGGTAGGGGCATCGCCGAGAGATGATGTACAGGAGCATTAAGAATACGAAAATTTTGCGTGAGTACGGTCACTTGTTTGGGACAACTTTCCGGAAGCGTCATGAAAGGATTGAAGCACGTTTCTTCATCGTCGATATCCTGAAAGGGTGATTCTGTGCAAGAAACTCCTGTGCCGAAGTGCGTGAGGACAATTTCAAGATCCGGCTCCATTTGCATCTGCGTAATTTGCAGCGAGATCGTTGTCAGGGAGCCCCCTTCCAGCACGACAGTTACCGAGGTTGTGCAGAAGGAGCAATTCTGAAGATCAAAATCGATGTTGTCTGGGCCGAGCAGCGATGCCTCGAGGATACCTGAAGTGACGGCGTTGCCGTGCAGATCAATCATCTCAACGTCTATTGAGAACGGCTCACCAGCCACCAAATGTGGGAAGTTTTGAGGGTAGTTAATGATTTTGATGAATTTGGTGTCCGTGTGTGTGACGCTGAATGGATTAGAGACTAGGGTTCCATTGTGCAAGGGCTCACCCTCCCATGTGAATATCTCGATTTCATACGTATAGTCAGCGCCGATTATTGACGGAGCTTCTGCCAGGATGTCCATCGTGCCCAAATTTGCTGTCGCTGCACCACTGCATTCACTCAGGCTAACAATCAACGATGCAGATTCGAACTCGTCACAAGGCGGGTCGACCTGGCAGACCAAGCAGCCCGGACCCATGTAACCCAGCTTCCAGCGCCTCGGGGGCACATTGGTGACGACTAAATTATCATATTCGTCCTGCATCAACACTCTGGGCAGATACTTCATGCGTTTACCTGCTGATATCTGCTGATCTGTGCGTATCTGCAGCCCATACTGGGCTACGAACGGTAGAGAGTCTACGTAGAAAAGGTTAGTCATTTTTTCTGCGCCGTCTTTGGTCACACGGAGGGTATATCCCTTCATCGCGGTGAACTGACACCAAGATGGATTGCAGCTGCGATATGTGTGCAACCCTGTGAAAGTAACGTGCCCATCTTGGCGCACATCGACGTTGTCGACGTCTCCTAGCAGCCCATCAGCGGTTGGGTTATTGAAGATCTGAATCGAAGCAGAACCTGTGTCGATGTGGTTTCCGTAAAAATCTTGAATGAAAACTTCGACATCAAATGTTTGCGCTACAATCAATTCTGCAGGTGGCTGTTGTAGAATAGTAATTTTGCAGGGCCTTGCATCTGCACAAGTACCACCATTTGCGGGCCCTATTCTAAATGTTTCCGAAAGACTATCCGGCGTTGCGTCACCAGATTCAAAGATGATGTTGAAAACGAGTCGATATCGGCCAGCTTTCTCGATGACGAGATCTGTGAAACTCGTGATGCCGGATTGCGTCATTTGCTCTAGAGTACCCTTTAGGGGAGTATTCCACTCGAATCCAGCTGAAGCGCTCAAATCGTAGAGTCGAACACGTGTCAGTGCATTCGCCTCCACAGGTTCGCCAAGTGTCTCCTGCCTTGTGCTCACAATCAGGAGTGCTGGTGCAGGTGACAAAGTGCTGCCTGCATTCGAGAGTGTTGAGGGCAAAGCTGTCACACGCAGAGTGCCGACTGCGTTCACCGAGAAAGGACCAACTACTACTTGCGGTTCGCGGATACTGTCATCAACTTCATTAAGCAGCCAGAACGTCAAGATAGCACCAGGCACTTGAAATTTGATCATGAGCTTGTCGTAGATCGCTTTTCCGTCCACGATCAATCTCTTCTTGAAATCGAGAAGACGGTCATCTTCTGGGTCGACGGGCGATTCTCCGTACAAAATGACATTCTCTGGGACGTTGGAAAGCTCTACCACCACGATACCCTGCGCGCCAGGGGCGAAGTTTCCGTATCTATCGACTCCACTGACCTCCATCACGGGCATGTCTGTCGACATGTAAATTGCACTTGAGCCAAACCCATTGATGCCCAGGGCAGAGAAGTCTCCTGATACAACCTGGAAGGGCTCAGAGGTAAAGGTGTTTCCGGGAAACAAAGACGGATGATTGGGCTCGGGATCAGGCTCGAGAAACTCGATCACCCAACTGCCTGCATGCACAACTGGATCTGCATTCTCTCCCGTAAAGGTAGAAATCTGGTAAATGACCAAATCTGTGAATGTAGCGACCCCTTCAATCACGTCCACCGTCGTCGTGCCATTCAACACCGGAATGAAAATATTTTCCCCTCTTATTATTTTATAGGTGCTGGTGTCGAGAAAGATAGGGATTCGGGCCTTGCACCGCAATCCTTGATAGTCCTTTCCTTCCACCCTGTTGTCAAACGGGTCGACGAGGATCATCGCGAAGGAAGGTAACGTGTCCCCTGCAACGGTGCATTCGGAAGGAAATTTTGGGCAGAAGCTTGCTGTGTCAGCGTCATTCAGTCTGAAACGAAATGGTTCTCCGACAAACACTGCAAATGTCTGTGAGTTGAAGATTGCGTCCATGACCAGACCAGTCCGCATGTCACGGGCTTTGAAGATAAGTTGATAACCTTCTCCAGCCTGAGTCACTGCTAAGTCAGTAAACTCGGCAGTGCCGTCATCTATCCCCTCGCGAGAATCAACGTACGGGTTGCTGGATAGGTCAACAGCGCAAGTTGATCCACTGTCATACAAGTTTGCTACGCCCAGATCCATACTTTCCAGGTCTTGCAGTTGCAACGATTCTAGAATGCCACACTTCTCCGTGCCCCTCACCAGATCCACGCGCACCATAACAACCAACGAGTTGCCGTACGGATCAAGCACACAGATCCGAGGCTGAGAAGGAAGCGTTCCCTGATTTTCTGGGCTGATTTTGAAATTGAGTGGCTGTCGCAGCACAATGATTTCCTCTGCCTCGCCTGGGAAAATAGAAAAGGGGGAACTTGTAACTGGTGCGTACAGATCTGCAGAGATAAAAAACGAAAAGCCGCGGCCGGTGGTTTCAACCTTGAGGCCATCAAAGATGGCCTTTCCAAGCTGAGCAACGACAACGGTTCCGTTTGCCTTGCGCTGTGATGAACCTATTACTGTGAAGGGATCGTTTGTTCGGGGGATCTGGTAGCCCGGGGCACGAGGAGCAAATATGCCTCCGATTGCCTGTAATCGGAACTCAGTGTTGACGGACGTACCTGCTTGTACATTGTTGCCATACACATCGTGCATGTGCAAAAAGAAAGGGGGGATTGTCTCATCAGCATAAAAGGCGTCTTTCGTTCCGTCTCCAAACGGAGACACGTAAAAGCCTGTTGCTTCTCTTGGACCCACGGTGAACTTTGCGCTGACGAACTCGACGCGTCTCTCCAAATAGGCTGGAGGGTCAATTCTGATTCGCAGTGCATACGATCCAGCTCGCTGCATCCATATTCCTATAAACTTTGCTTCGCCGTTTTCTAAAACTGCTTCATCAGGCCCGAGAAACGCGGGGACGTACTTTTGAGGAAGCGAATCGGTCGCTACTGCATCAACATTGCTCAAATCGACGGACTGTCCGTTCAAGGATGCCACTCTCAATTTGACAACATATTGAATTTTGTAGTGAGTGGTGGACGATGCCCTGCGTTTCAGAGCTACAGTAGCCCGCCGAGATGCACCATGGAAGGCTGTGATCTTGGTCGATTGCCCTGCACCAGGCCCAGATACAAGAACGAGCATCATGTTCGTGTAGTATTCATCATCAAATCGCGCAGAGCGTGCGAGTATAACAAAGTCCAGCCCTCCATCTTGAAGAATCCCCGAATCCACTGCGGTCATCTTTGAGCCCGAATGATCACGGACGACCAGATGAATATCGTCTAGCCACTGCGCTGCTAGCACAGAAGGCTGCTGCATAGTGCTGATCAGCGTAGAAGGCTCGGTCACGGTTATTGAGAACTTTTCGGTAACAACACTTTCCAACTCGCTTTCTCCCGACCAGAACATCATGCTCACCCCTGTGGTTACGGAAGAAAACCTCAAGTCCGAAACGATGAATTCACCATCCACATTCACCTTCACGCTAGATGTGGAGGCCTGAAGGGAGGGATTGGATGAGCGAATGGCAATGTTTATTGTCAAATTGCCCTGAGGTAAAGCTCTGTTCGCAAAGACGTCATGCATCACCACAACTGGGGCCGGGAATACGGCCTGATTTACATGAACGTGGTTTGGCTGGACCTTCATAATGAGGGCAACAGGATTGCCAGGTGTGATGACAAAGAGATTACTGTCCACGACCATGTCCAGATATGCGAATCTCACATAGTACCTTCCTGTTTTTTCGACGCGAAGGTCGGCAAACATTACCTTACCGTTGGTTTCAGGAGACTTAAGCACACTTTTTACAACCTTCTCGTCGTCGAAAGTAAACACAGTAGCAGAGACTTGGCTTCTGATGCTTGTTACATCATTTCCCAAATGGTCCACCACCTTGAACGCAACAGGAGGGAGCATTTGTCCGGCGATCGTAGTTTCAAAGTTGGTGTGGCCACTTAGCGCCATCTCGAGAAAGCCAGCAGTGAATTCTGAACTCGTCACTGACTTTGTCATCTGGCCGTCGGTACTCGTAGCTTTGAATGTGATTCGGTGCAAGAGGTTTGCAGCTGTTGGTGCCATCGTAATATCGGTGAAGATAGCAATGCCCCCGTCTTCCCAGCTAGAAGAAGTGGCTACCCCGCCAGAGTGACTTTCCAGGAAACGAGCCTCGGCCAGCACTTTAATTCCGCCGATTCCATTACCCCATTGATCTGCGGGCGCGACACTTGGATTCGGATGCAGAGGGAAATATGATAGTTTAGGGTATGAGCCTTCAGGAATCGGGCATGACAAGCCGTAAACACAGCCAACAACAGCTTGCTCATCTTGCGGCTGCTGCAAAATGACCACCTGGGCCAACGCCCCAGGTGACACTTCAAAAAGGGCAGATTCCGTCTGCAGTGAGAGGAAATTGTTGAGCTGATCAAAGTAGTGGTTATCATCATAGTAAGTGCTCATTATAATGGGACTGGCACTAAATGCCATTCGATACCTTCCAGCAGCGTTGAGATGCAGTCGCTTGAAGATTGCCTTACCGCCTACCAGAATCTCTGAGGTTTTTGACGTGTTTTCAAACACAGGCCTGCCAATGGCCAAGGCCGAATCCAGAATAAGAGACACGTTGATGACGCAATCGAGGATGCCCTGCTCGAATTGAAGTCCAGTTGTGGCTTTCTGGACCTGAATAACAATGTTACTACTGGCAGTCAACTCCGCCGGCGCCCACATTGGATCCAGGTTAGTTGGCTGAACTAGAAGCTGGGGCTTGGTGCAGGGAACCTTGATTGTTTGTGACGATACCAATGAAATTACGTCAGAATGTTGCTCTGTCACGACAAAGTGAATCGCGTAGCTCCGTGGATATCTGATGTTGTCAATGTTGAGCGCAAGGGATGAGAATTGCACGTAGTTTTCTGCCTGGACGTAGCAGTCATCAGAGCTGTCGCATATAGTTTTTTCTGTTGTCTGGTCACCGCGAAAGCTGCTCGTAGACGTAACCTCAAGAATGTATGCACGGACGCTTACGGGGGCAGTGAATGGATTGCCGTAAGTGTCAGTCAGCTTGAGCTCGGGCTGGGGACTGACAATCTTTGCGATGCCGATGACCCCCTGATAGGCCGCAACCTGCAATATGAAATATACAGAAGTGTCAAGTCAATGCGGGCTTCCACCTTGGCCCAATGTTATTACCGAAAATGCACCTAGTACATGATAGGAGGAGGTAGATGCATCACAACACTAATGCTCACCGGCTGCACGGATATTTCTGCCTGCGCAAAGGAGCCGTGATCGACTTGCAATGCCGCAAAGACGTTCAGGTCAACATGCACCACAGACGTGTCCACTACGGCATTTGAGCCGTAGTGAGGGACCAGGTAGGTGTTGTTAAAGGAAAGAGTGGTGTCAAAAAGAAGCCGATGCTCCAGTAAAGGTTGCGTGGTGAGACTACACGTGAGGTGTAATGAGGCTATGCCCGTGCTTGGGTCAATCCAGGTCTCATTTTCCCGGCTAACCACAGTCAAAACATCTTCCGGCGCCCGGGTTCCTGCCAACACTTGACGCGTCAGCAAGGTCCCATGCTTATGAAGAAAGAGTACATATGCAGTCAACAAGTTTCTCAGTACCTGTATCCAAGCCTGGAGGAAAGCTGAGCTGCACGCGAACAGGCTCATTGATATTGTAGCAGGGATTTCCATACTTGTCGATCACCTGCCATTTCGACCTATTTGATCAGTATACGTGTCCTGTCTTCTGCAATTATTACACGTAGTCGAGAGAGACAGACAGACAGAGAGAGACAGACAGAGAGAGAGAGACTTCGTCATTTACTGGAAGGCCACAAGGGGCATCACCTGGAGCTGGAATTCAAAGACCGTGCCCGCACGAACAGAGGCGCTCGGGCGTTTGGCAACGACCAGACTGGAAGGCGCATCATGAACCACAGCAAATGAAGCCGATTGAGCTGGTATTGTGCTAAAAGAAGTGGTGAGGTTGAAGAAGAGGCGGTAGTTGGGATTGACATGTAAGGCCAGGATTGAAGGAAAGTCGATTGAGCCTGCTTCAAGGCGAGCTACCTTGCAATCCCCCAGGTAACAGCAGCATGAGAGGGTGTCTGCAATTCCAGAGACGTGCACTGTTCTGCGCGAAGTCAAAACAGTCTCGTTGTTGAAATCACGCGCTTCAATGGTCACTGCGGAAGCATTTCCATTCACCACAGAATCACCACGAATGAGCCGTTGCACGACGGTCATCGTGGGCAGCACCATGACTCGAGCGCTGTGCACAATGGCGACAGTGAACGCATCCGACTTGTACGGATCACCGTATGCGGTCGGATCACCGTATGCGGTTTGAAACATTAGATTACACGTGATCTTTGACACTCCTGCGGGCCCAGAGTAGACAATAATCAGATCCGTAAAAGCTGCGTACCCGTTGTTCGTGGATTCGACTTGCTTGGTTCCATGAAATGTGACGTCGGCAGAACACGAGACAGATGCCGAGAGCATCGCTGAATCCGTCAAATCATTTCCAGCTATGTCCAAAATTTTAGCGCCGACAGTCGAGGTCGATACGCATACTGAACACTCAGCAGGGGCAGATCCAGAAAGGATACGTTCCTCTGACACGCTAGCCTGTGGCGCTTGGACTACTACAACCTCCCAGGGGGTGCCACTTGCAATATCCATATACGAGGAAGAATTAGCGAAGGATCCTGCCAAAAAGTAAAGTTTGTTGAATCCCGTTCTGTTGGCGTAGAGACCTGCAAATAGCACATACGCTCCAGGGTCTTCCAGCCGGACTGATGTTTGAGTCAGAGCTGGACAATGAGCCGGGAATCCATCGCCGCCCGCCGGTAAATTGCGGTCGAGGAAGAGAGTTTCTTGGGTTTCCAAGGAGGGATCTCGTCCATAACACACCCGGACCTTGACGACAGCATCATCATTGGCAGGAGCCGTGCACACGGGGTTCCCAAATCTGTCCATCAGCTGGACTTTTGGCTGGTCGGAGAAAGCCCGTCGCGCGTACTCGAGCAGCGGCGTGAAGTACAGGGCAAGCGAGTTCGCTGCGGAAGGGCTCACCGTGATTACAGTGCTCAAACCAGAAATCGGTACCTTAGTGCCGATGGTAACTGCCGGTAGCAATGGCTCTGTCACCAACGTTTCGCCGGTTCCCAAAGTCTGGATGATGAGATTGCCCTCCACACTGAGGAAGTGCTGAGCTGAACATTCTGTCTTGACACCGTCGACCTGTTCCCACATCTTCTCTATTTTCAGTGCTGGAATATTGTACGTCCCACACACCCGAAGGTCACCAGTGTAATAAGGCTCCGATGACTCGTACGGGGGATCGTTGCAGGGTGGGCCTTGTGGAGGTGTGGCCTTGAAAAGTATTCTTTGATTTTCGAACTTTTTCCAAACACACTCATCGGGCTGGTCGCAGTCCTCATAGAAGACAACGCCAGTGTTTGACTTGATGGTCAAGTCCTCAATGGGGTAAAAGTAGTCGTAGTTGTCCATGAAGTTGCCATACGAGTCGTAAATGCCAAAGTCCACCAGTGGGGAAATTTTGACGCCGGCCGTTGCGATGCTGGGCGGCTCTGTCCACGGCTGAATGGCCAGGCTGATGTACTCGTCTGGAGCTGCTGGCACGACCGATAGCGGGAAGCCTACGCTGTCGATTGGGTCTGTGAGCCAAGGTTCGCCAATGAAGACAAACAGAAAGTAGGTTCCTGGAGCCTTGACTGTGAGCTGCGTGAAGTGCGTCCCTGTCAGCGTGTTCACTTGTTCTACTTGATCCTCAAAGTAGCATTTGGTGTTTTCATTGCCCTTTACGGGCTCGCCACAATACTGATACACATGTCCGGCAGCGCAGGAGCTTCTAGACGCAGTGGCCTGATTGCAGGAGGGAGATTCTTTCACAATCGCCACCTGCATGCTGTAAGGCACCGCCATGGTCTGCCCATTCGCGTCCAGCAGCTCAGCCAACAATTCCACATTTTGTCCCGCTTGAATTTCAGCGGGTGGTTGCTTCGGGAGAACAATCTCGGTCGGACTCGAGTTGTCGACGTCAAAGGGTTCTGTCTGTGCGACGACGGGCGCTGGTATGCTCGTTGTGCCTCCAGATCCCGGACAGCCCTCGAACTGATCTGTCACTTCGACTTGAACACGAAACACGAACTGCTGCCCGGGTGTGGTGGATTGCCCTGGACGGAATCTGAATTTGAGGCCAGTTGAGTATTCTTGGAAGCTCATTTCAGTGGCAACCGGGTCTTTGATTGGCACAAGAGACGAGCAAACTGGGCAGGAGTGAACATTCGCAAACAGCTTGAGCTTGAGGTCTTCGCTAAGGCAGGACCATTGCGGTGGGTTACCTTGAGATCCCGAAACGCAGTTCCATTTGCGAATCGGGTTACCGTACAGATCGAGAGGCTGTATCAAAATTGGTGGGTCAATGTCCACATCTACTAGACCGCGAGTAAGACTTTCAACGATCTGGATACTCCCGATTTGTCCTTGCGTGACGACAAACTCGGATTCCGCGGTGAAAGAGGACCCCGAGCCCACGATATTGAACTTGAAGCGCAATGTGAATCGTTGCGCGATTTTGCTCTGAAAATTGTCAAAGGTTAACATGCCATCTTTGGCTGAGGTCGATGTCACCCCCTGAAGAATCGTAGAATCGGCAACGCAGGGCTGTGACTTTCGACTGAACCAGATGGAATCCTTCTCAGCGACTGTCCATTCATAATGGAGATCTCCACCAGTATGAAGAGAAACTAACGTTTGTGTTCTAATGTGCCATTCAGCGCGTAATGAAATGAAGGCAGGCGTCGCAGAGAAGGTGTTGGCCCCAACTCCCGATTCACAAGTCTGCAAGGCCATTTCAGTTCGCGAGACATTACCACAGAAACCATGTGTGCTGAACACCCTCCAAAAACCAGCACTCAGACAGCCAGAATCAATTGTGATTGAGCCATCGTCCGGAGTATTTTTGCAGAAGAAGACGTACATCTGGACGGCACCCGAGCCTTGAGCTGACACATCTAGTTCAAAAGAAGGGCGACTGTCGTGCAGTCCTGCTCTCTGAACATACGCCCCATTCGCAAACGCATAGTCTCTTCCGGTCTGCAGCACAACATCATCAGATTCTTCGGTGCAACCGAAGGTGAAGACAATACCAGTGCCCCCAGCATAGTTGACATCGTGTTCCTCCTCGGCATCGGCATCGCCAAACCCAACCAGCCGCAAAGTTGGTGCTGGAAAAGCGGAACAGCCTGCTGGTATATCTCTCGGAGCCTCTGAAACCAGTCTCAAGCTTCGAATTGCAGCGACATCAAACTTAGGTGTAATGACACTCGATACCACTTTGCTTTCCACGGGCAGGCTCCAATATTGAGAGTTGCCTTGATCATTATGTGGATGCGAACGTCCGGTTCCCTGCACGCGCAACACGTAGCCTTTTGCGATATCTGTGATGCGCAGATCCGTGAACTGAAGGATGCCGTCTTGGCTGGCCTGGAGGCATGTGATGTAGATCGGTTTGTTTGTGACTGCATCCCTGTATCGCTGGTCACACAGGAGGAAACTCCCCCCAGGATTCTCAGAGATGGAAACCGTGAACTCCTGAACTCCATATAAGGCCCTGTTGCCGAATCGGTCATAAATATTAAAGCTGGGCTGCGGCTCAAGGTAGCCTCCCGACGCACAACGCCAGTCATTGTGCCCAGTGATACCAGGTGAGCAAGACGAAGGCCCCGGATATTGCAGCAACTCCATCGTGGCCCCCAGATCATTCATCACAAAGAACTCAGAGCTATACGCCACAAGGGCCTCAGCATAGAAGCGAAAGGTGTAGTAGCCCATCACTTGCGCATGCAATGTAGACTTCCTTTTCTTGCCGTCCACATCTTCCAGGTCCAGGTCCGCCACGCCGCCGACGCTCAATGTGGGAAAGCGTTCGAATTTTTCACAATTCTCCTGATTTTGGGTAAATGGATTGAAGGTGCATCTCGAAAAGAGCGATAATTGAGTCGACTCAGAGTCCGTTTGTGCACGAGGATCTGGTCGGTAGCTGCTGACCATGGCGAAAATTTCAATGTCGTCACCGGCCGTCACCGTGTTACCATTCTCATCTTGCAGAACGACCAGGGCCTGTTGTGTGAAAGGAGAGCCAGCTCCAGCATTCGTGTTCATGTCTCTCAAGAGAGAGAGTTTGCTCGCGTACGCGGGATTGATGTTGAAGGGGCTGCCACACGTGTCAATGTCAGCAGTCAACTTTCACGTGCACATGGATGCAAAGCACAGACACATGAATGTGCTCCCAGATGAGCGCATGAATGTATGAGCACAAACCCAGGGGAGAAAATCTTACCGTGAAAGCACCCATCCGAACCCATCACTTGAGCAGCTTTCATGAACGAGATCCTGATCATCGTCCATCCATCAAGTCAAGGCATTTGTGTATAGTGGTTACAAAAGGAGTACAAAAACAGCCCGCACTCTCTCTAACCCTCCAAGACGGAGGAGGAAAGGGGAGGCAGGACAAGCAGACGGCAGGGTACCTGATTGTGTATCGTGACATTGAGAACATAGTTGGTGTCTACTTCCTTGATGATGAGGTGATCGAAAGATGCGTCCCCGAGGTGAAGAGGAACCCGCGTAGCACCCAACAAAGGGGGTGTTTGTTCGGACTGAGGGCAAGAGTGGCATGTCAGAGCAAAGGACAGAAGATTACTCAACTTCTGTATAGAAAAATCAATTTTTTTACCTTGTAAATAATTTGCTCTCTATTCGGACTGAGGGCAAGAGTGGCATGTCAGAGAGGGATGCATCTAGAATTTGTTCTCTTTGTAGAATTTATTCTCTTTGCCAGACTGGAGGCGAGAGCGGCAAGTCAGAATAGAGCGGCAATTAGAGAGAGTGTGTTGTTTATTGGTACTCCTTCAGTAATCCTCGCACTAACTGCATTCACTGCGACAACTGTCTTGTGATAAAGAAGAAATGTGTCCTCTCTGAGTAACGGTTACTAGAAAAGTACTAGGAGAAAACACACACACACTTGTACACCTCTCTCTTGGCCGGACTGGCATTAGGTCTCCCTATATTGAGAACACATTCTATACAGAGAACACATTATATTGAGAACACATTCTATACAGAGAACACATTCTACTCATAGAGAGGCTCGTGAGGAGAGGATGCGATGGTGTCGTATTGCGTAGCGTATAGAATGTGTTCTCTTTATAGAATGTGTTCGCTTGATAGGGAGACCTGATGCTGGCTGGCGGTGAAAGAAAGGGATGCGACGGCATGTCAAAATGCATATAGAATGTGCTCTCTTTATAGGATGTGTTCTCTGTATAGAATTTGTTCTCTTCATAACGAGACCTGATGCAGGTTGGCGCTCGAGTTGTAGAGCAGCAGTGTAGCGCACGCAAACCAAGATCCAGTGTCAACATTGTTCTCGAACCTGTCCACCAAACTGAAGACAGGAGGGTGGGTAACTTTGAACTTTTTACACGTAGGCCCCATCAGATTTTCGCAGATGGAGCCCAAGGCCCATCCGGCCAACGTTGAGTTCGGTTGGTTAAAGACTATTACGTGGCTTGGCGACGTGTGCCGAACCTTGAAGCTCGCCGAAACAGCCAACATGGGCTGTCCTGTCAGTTGAAGCTGCGCGAAATTGGGCAGGCAGTGCTCTTCAGAGGCACCAAAGCAGCTGCGGTAGACAAGGCGGAACCCGCTCTCTGTGGACTTGGTCGCGACCTCGATGATTAAATCTGTGAATCGCACTCGACCTTTGACGGGCCAGAGGGTGCGCCGCCCCGTCATTGTTACGCCCTCTATTGAGACTGTCAGCGAAAAGTTGTAATCTGTGAAGGCTTCGAGGTACCGGACGCCGCCGTACGTGGTAATATGCTGTATCTCGACCTCAGCCCCGATAGGCACCCCAGTTTCAGGAGTCACCTTTCCTGGTATTACATGCAGCTTGCCCGGCTGTATATCAAAGGGGGCGGTTTCAATGTGGAGGAATGCGGAGGTCTCAAGCCATGGCTCGACGCTGGAGCACTGTCCAGTGCAGAACTTGAGCGTGTATCCTCGTGCAGCCTTATCCACCCAGAGGTCTGTAAAGGCGGCCACACCATGCACAACTTGCGCCACTGTGTTGCCGTACAGACTGCTGCATCCTGGATTATTGCCCAGAGATGCTTCAACAACGGTAAAGCCCTTCCCTGAGACATTCAGGGAGGGCTGTACATCAAACTCCAATCCCGCTACTCCACCAGACTGGTGCAGCACGTGTCCTCGATAGTGCATGATTTCTGTCGCCGGCATCGAAGCAATCCGAAACCACGTGCAGGCAGCACAGCATACGTCTGAGGCGTCAGTTCCTCCCGTCGTGTAGAGGGCTGCTGCCGGACACAGGGTCGGGTTGTCTTGATACTGGGTACAACTCCTGCCTTGAGCGTCAACCCAGTGCTCGTCATTTCGACAGTGCTCGGTGCTTGTGTGTGCTCCCCTCGTCCAGGGGCTGGTAGTAGCTGCGCTGTGCGCCCCCGAGTTTTCACTGTTGCTGTGCAAAGTTACTGACGACGCGAGACGCGAGGCAGGCGCGCTGTGACGACTGCTTCGTCGCGGTGAGACGTGCTGATCGGTGTCGGTCTCAGATTGTGTCTCAGGCCGTGCGATCGTCAATGCTGACAGTATGAGGATGAGCTGAACGCCTAGCCGCGCGCTCGAGCGTCGTCGTATATGTCTGTCGAACGAGTATCGTGCGCGCATCGCAGTGACCCCTGGGGCTTGCCGCATCTCTGGCTGGCCGCAGACGACGGCAACGAGGCACGAGTGGCTCGGCACTCACTCCCGCCTGGCAGCCACAGCGGATAGGCACCAACGCGTTGGCAGCAAGCAAGCTCTCTCTCCCCCTCTCCCCTCTTCCCCTCTCTCTTCGGGCGAGGAGGCACGGCGGCTTTGTAAATACGGTTTTCAATAATAAACCGTATTTACTAAACAGTGAAAGCTGGTCCAACGGGTTTCGCATCGTGGCCCTCCTCCAGCGTATGGCCACGACGCCCTGTGTATATTTCGGGGCTCGGACCGCAAGCACCGGAGACAAGCTTGTCAAGGACACCTGCCCCCCGCCTGGGAACAAGGGTGGTGCGTTTCACTGTTTGTCGCTGCCGAGAGTGCTGTCATGCGCATTCATGTCTGACAACTTGCACATTTGTGCGGGAGCACCAGCCACCTCCCTCGGGAGGATGTAGACTGGTGCAAAAAGTGGGTTGTCTGTATGACGCTGTTGCAAGCGACACACCATACGCATCGGCAGTCTACTATTTCACGTTGGATCTTGACCCGGGAGGTGGAGGCGGCGAGATCTTGCAGGTGTACACGCAACAGCCAGCCTTTTGCCGCAAAGACGTCTTGAAGCGGCCTTGCATGTTTCCTGAATCCGAGGGGTATGCGAAATCAGTGGTTGTGCTGACTTGCGTGTCTGCTTGCGCGCCGGCCCTCGCATACCCGCTCCTTTGCTCGCATGCAGGGGGCGGAGGTGATCTCGCCCGCGGATGCCGTGTGCGATAGCAAGACAGGCGAATGCACAGCGTCATCAGGGCCAGGGTACGACCTGTACGCGGCTAAATCATGCCTTCCAGGACCCACTGGCCCGGGACTGGTATGCACATTTGCACATCCCGCCGACTGGCCCTGCATCTAACAACTCTGAGGCGCATGCTTGCATGCATCATATGTGTGCCCAGGTATTATTTTCACAACACGCCTAGGACTCAGGAACACACTATTATCTTTAAAACACACACATTCATTTTTGCGCAGGTCACGAACTGGGTTCCTAATGCCGGCTATGAGACGAAAAAGCCCATCTTGCTTGAGACCAAGTCCTTCCAGGTGTGTGTGTGTGTGTGTGTGTGCATATTATATATACATATATATATATGTATATATATGTATGTATATGTATATTATGTATATGTATGTATGTATATACATACATACATACATACATACATACATACATACATACATACATACATACATACATACATACATAC
>Ga0115006_10000108_pt1 | contig 39469 bp, 35 predicted proteins | sample ArcOceMetagenome_3_FD_88943 | JGI IMG/M metagenome (GOLD analysis project Ga0115006, IMG submission 88943) | Marine eukaryotic phytoplankton communities from Arctic Ocean - Arctic Ocean- Svalbard ARC20M Metagenome | ecosystem: Environmental > Aquatic > Marine > Oceanic | place: Arctic Ocean...
ACTTGTATATATATATATATATATATATGTTTATAGGTATTTATTTATTTTTTTTTTATTTTTGTTTTTTTTTATTTTTTTTTTTTTACTGTTTGTTTCATTGATTTTTTTTTATTTTTATTTTTTTTTTTTTTATTTTTTTGGGTTTTTGGGGAAAAAAAATTTTGGGTGTTTTTTTTTTTTTTTTTTTTACTCTTTTCGGTTCTGTTTTGATGCTTTTGTCTATTATTTATATATATTATCAAACTGGGACCACTAACTTTGAGATTTTACTGACTATTAATTTTTCTAAAAATGAACAGCTTATTCTCTGGGTTGCCTTTTTTCTTTCATTTGCTTCTAAAGTCCCGATGGTTCCGTTTCATGTTTGGTTGCCCGAAGCTCATGTAGAAGCGTCTACTACAGGTTCTGTTATATTAGCTGGTATTTTACTAAAACTTGGTACTTATGGATTACTTAGATTCTTGTTTCCTTTATTTCCGTTAGCGTGTTTTTATTACGCCCCATTAGTTTACTCATTGTCAGTCGTAGGAATTTTATATTCTTCTATTACAGCTATCCGACAATCTGATTTTAAACGAATTATTGCGTATACTTCTATTGCACATATGAATTTAGTCATAGTAGGGTTGTTTAGTTTTCATATTATATCAGTTGAAGGGGCTATTTTACAAAGTATTAGTCATGGTTTTGTTTCTAGTGCATTATTTTTGCTTATTGGTGTTGTGTATGATAGGTTTCATACAAGAATGGTGAAATATTATGGAGGCTTAGCGCATGTAATGCCTTTGTATGTGTTTCTGTTTTTATTTTTTACGCTTGCAAACATAGGTTTTCCAGGAACAAGTAGTTTTGTAGGAGAATTTTTAATACTTTTAGGTTCATTTAATGTCAACATACCGATTACTATTCTTAGTTCTATCAGTATGATTTTAGGAGGATGTTACTCTTTATGGTTATTTAATAGAATAGCTTATGGTAACTTAAAAGTCCAATATTTGAATAATTTTTTTTTTGATTTAAGTAACAGGGAAGTTTATTATCTAAGTCCTTTGTTTTTATGCACTTTATTTTTTGGTATCTATCCCGAAATTTTTTTAGATTATATGCATTTAAGCACTCAACTTATCATTGAATATATTAATGTTTAATGACTCTAAAGAAGTCTTTGTCGTCTAACGGTTAGGACATTGCTTTTTCACAGCAACAATATGAGTTCAACTCTCATTAAAGATATTAAATCTAAAAATACTTAAAGTATTTAATTATATTTTATAGGTATTCTTTATTTTTCAGTTGAAAATTTATAAACTTCGATCATTACATTATGACAATAAAAAAAATTCATTTAAAGAAAAAACTAAAAAATTTTACGATTAATTTTGGTCCGCAACATCCTGCAGCGCATGGAGTTCTACGTTTAGTTTTAGAACTAAACGGGGAACTGATTACTCGTGCAGAACCTCATATAGGGTTATTACATAGAGGTACAGAAAAATTAATTGAATATAAAACTTATTTACAAGCTTTACCATATTTCGATCGATTAGATTATGTCTCTATGCTTGCTCAAGAATATTCTTATTGTCTAGCAATTGAAAAATTAATTAACTGTAAAGTTCCAATTCGAGCTCAATATATCCGAGTTTTATTTGCTGAAATTACTAGAATTTTAAATCATCTATTAGCTGTAGGTTGTCATGCTATGGATGTCGGTGCTATGACACCGTTTTTATGGGCTTTCGAGGAACGTGAGAAATTAATGGAGTTTTATGAAAGAATTTCAGGTGCAAGAATGCACGCCGCTTATTTCAGACCCGGAGGAGTAAGTGCTGATTTACCGTTTGGCTTATTAAACGATATATTTGTTTTTATTTCTCAATTTACTACAAGATTAAATGAAATTGAGGAAATGTTATCTGAAAATAGAATTTGGAAACAACGTTTAGTTAATGTAGGGGAAGTTACTTCAGTTGAGGCTGCTAATTGGGGTTTTAGCGGTGTTATGTTAAGAGGTTCCGGTGTTGATTGGGATTTAAGAAAAACCCAGCCTTATGATGTTTATTCTAAACTAGATTTTAAAGTTCCTACTCGCCCTACTGGGGACTGTTATGATCGGTATATCATTAGATTGGTAGAGATGAGAGAATCTATTAAATTGATTGAACAGTGCTTAAATTCTATACCGCTAGGTGTGGTAAAAACGACCGATGCAAAAATTATAGCTCCTTCTAGGTTTTTATTGAAAAGTTCGATGGAATCTTTAATTCATCATTTTAAAATTTATACTGAAGGTTTGAAAATTCCTGCAAATGAAACGTACACAGCTAGTGAAGCTCCAAAAGGAGAATTTGGGGTTTTTTTAGTTTCGAATGGTTCTAATAGACCTTTTCGTTGTAAAATTAAATCTCCAGGATTTAACCATCTTCAAGGGTTAAACTTTATGTCGACTAATCATTTAATCGCTGATGTAGTTACAATTATTGGTACACAAGATATTGTTTTTGGTGAAATTGATCGATAAACCTTTTTATTTTGGAAATTTATAAAATTCATTTTTATGCTACTATATACACCTTTAGAACAGTTTCAAGTACTATCGTTTTTTTCATTTAATTTGTTTTATTTAGATTTATCCTTCACAAATATTGTACTTATTACCTTTTTTGTTTTTATTTTTTTATTCGCGTTTGTTTGTTTATTCTCGTCTTATGATGGAACGTTTTATATTGTTCCTAACAATTGGCAGATTATTTTAGAGACTCTTTATGAAGTTATTGCTCAATTATTGTTCGATAATATTAGTACAAAAGGAGAAATTTACTTTCCTTTTATTATCACTATATTTTTATTTATAATGTTTTCGAATTTAATAGGATTAGTTCCTTATAGTTTTACTATTACTAGTCATATTATTATAACTTTTACTCTATCTTTAACTATTTTCATTGGTGTTAATATTATAAGTATCTCAATTTATAAATTGAAAATGTTATCTCTGTTCATTCCCGCTAATACTTCCATTGGATTAGCTTTTCTTTTAGTGCCAATTGAATTTATTTCGTATATTTTTAAGCCCATTAGTTTAGGTGTTCGACTTTTTGCTAATTTAATGGCAGGCCATACTCTACTAAAAGTTATTGTTGGGTTTTCTTGGACAATGGTTTTATTGAATAATATAGTATTGTCTATTTTACATGTTTTTCCTCTGTTAGTTTTGATTTTATTGTTCGGGTTAGAGTTAGGAGTTGCACTTATCCAAGCTTATGTTTTTACGATTTTGTCGTGTATTTATTTAAATGAAAGTATTAATTTACATTAATTTCTTTTTAATATATAAAAATGTTATTTTTAAATATAGACATTAAACTAAGTTCTAAAAACCAAAAACAGTTAAAAAGATTTTTAATAATCTTAAAATCTTTTAAGAGTAAATGTAAATTAAACTTAAAAGTCTATTTGTTTTCAAATATTATTTCTAAAAAAAAAAAAATTTCAGTATTAAAATCTCCGCATGTGCATAAAACTGCCCAAGAACATTTCGGTATAGAATCTTATTCAATCTTTTTACAATTTGTCAATTTAATGCAATTAGAAAAATTAGTATTGTTTTTAAAATTTTTTGATAATACTTTTTTTGACTTAACTGTGAAATTGCAACTTGAACTTTTTTTTAAAGTTTTTTTAAATTTTAAAACACAATTAAATAAAATTTTTACTCCTAATAACTTTCTAGTTTTTCATTCGCAATCGTTAGTTAAATTTATTAACCTATTTAATCTTTCAGGTGAATTGAAACTACTTACTTTTCATAAATAAACGAATATTAGTTCTTCATTTATTTATTTTTTATTAGTTTAAATAGCTCAGTTGGTAGAGCATAGGACTGAAAATCCTTGAGTCAACAGTTCGATTCTGTTTTTAAACAAAAAACTTTTTAAAAAAATTAAATCTTTTTATTATGAATAAACTAATTTGGAATATGTTATCGAGTCTTAAAAACGCTCAATTAGCTAATAAAACTGTGGTCTTTCAAAAAAAAAACAATACTTGTTTTTTACTTTTAAATGTTTTATGGGATGAAGGTTTTATACTAGGATTTCAAAAATCTATTATTTTAACTCAGCACTACGAAATTTATTTGAAATTCAATAATAAAAGTTTTTTATATAATTTCTCGCGTGTTAAAGTACTCTATAAACCTAAAACTCATTTTTTCTTAAATATCAAACAACTTTGGAAATTAAACTTAACAACGGAGACTTTAATTCTTTCAACATCTAAAGGATTCTTTACTCATAGTCAATGTAGAAAATATAATTTAGGTGGCAAACCTTTCATTCTGTTAAAATAAAATTTAAACGACATATGAAAATAAGTGTGTTTTTAATTAAAATACCGACAACTGTCTCTATTTTTTATTGTTCTCTTAAAAATATAATAATTTTTTTTAGCTTGAAGGGTAAAAAATTAGTGTTCAAGTTAAAGACCAAGTTATTATTTGTTAAAAAAAATTTACTTCTATTAACAAACTTATTAGTACATAGTACAAACTTTGTTATACCTAAATTTTGGTTTTTATACTTTCATCATTTAAAACTTATTTTTAAACTTTTTTTAAAAAAAAATTGGATAAAAATTAAATTACATTTAATTGGTATTGGTTACAAATTTTTTGTATCCTCTCTCAATAACCATTTTATCGTACAGATTAAAGCTGGGTTTAGCCATAAAATTTTTTATAAATTGCCAAAAAACATTAAGGTTTTATTGTTGAAACCTACTATTCTTATTCTTATTGGTAATTGTTATAAAAAAATTTTTAACATTGCGACAAGTATTAAACATTTGAGGTTGCCGGACCCTTATAAGAAAAAAGGAGTTTTATATAAAAATGAAAATATTCGAATTAAGCAAGGTAAAATTTGTTAAATCCCAACTTTTGTATCGTGGTTTTAACAGATTTTATTCATTATACTTTAGTTTATTAAATGAAAATAAAAAAAAACCAGCGTAACTTATTAAAATTTTATTTGCTAGATAAAAAAATCTATAAAGTATTTTCTTCCAAGACAGTCTGTCAGTTAATTAAACTAAAAAATATTGAGCTGCAATTAAAAAAAGTTATTAAGTTCTTTTTTAAATTCATGTTAAAAAATAAAAATTTGAAAAATTCGATTTTTTTAAATTCATCAAGTATTTTTAAAAAAAAAAAGTTGATTAATTTAAATCTGTTATATTTTTTTATATCGAATAAACTGATTTCAATAGATTTTTTAAATAAAACTTTTAAGTCTTCTTTTTTACAATTATTTTGTTCTTTCTACATTACTTATTTGAAAAAACAAAAAATTTCGAAGGTTACTGGCGAACTCACCCATATACTTTTCACTGACAATTTAAAAAACTTGAAACTAATTGAAACTTTCTATAGTTTCAATTACTTAATTTTTTGGGGTTCTACCAATACAGATGTGATTTTAAAACTTTTTTATTTTCTGATTGTTAAACTTTCCAAATCTTCTTCAAGAAAATTTAAATAAACAAATGCTTCAATGTATAGAAAAAAATTTATGATGTCGTCAAAAAAAAACTTGCGTTTTAAATTAAAATATAAAACCTTTAAAAAATTAAAAACGATTATTTTTAATAGAAAGTTATATAAAAACTTAATTATAAAAAAAAATATTTATACCTTAAAAAAATATCGAATAAAGCAAAATTTAGTTTTTTCTAATCTTTATTTTCCGTATGAATTTTTTTTTAAAAATTATTTTAAATCCGGACTGATTACAAAACAAAAATTCAGTTACTTTTATGGTTCCATAAAATTAAAAATGTTAAAAAGTTATATCCATACATTTAAGTCTAAAGTGAAAAAATTAAAAATTTCTAACTTCTTTCATAGGAATTTATTTTTTTTTGAATTATTTGAAAGTCGGGTAGACTCTCTTTTATATAGAACTTATTTCGTTTTAAACTTCAAACAAGTTAAATTTTTAATATTACATAAGCATATCCGAGTTAATAATAAGATAATTCATAACTCTTTTTTTTTAATTAAAAAAGGAGATTTAATAACTTTTTCGGAACAGTGTCATAGTATATTTAAAAAAAATTTATTGAACAGTTTAAAATTCGAATTTATACCAAAAAATTTAGAAATTAACTTTAAAACTTTTCAAATTCTTTATTTGAATAAATTCAAAAACTTTTTGTATTTAAATAATTTTAACTTTTTAGATTCTTATAATATGGAGTATTCGTTGAATTCTTTGTTTCGATTTTTAAAAAATTAATTCTTTGATCTTTGATAGCTCAATGGCTAGAGCGTTTGGCTGTTAACCAAATGGATGTTGGTTCGAGTCCAACTCGGAGAGAAAACATTAAGAAAAGATTTACCTTTTTATTGGAAATAGCCGGATTTGAACCGGCAACTTTATGTACGCAAAACATACACTCTACCAATTTTGAGTTATATTCCCTTTTTTCATCTATAACTATTCATTTTATTGTTCTTTATATAAAAGTTTTTATATTGTTTATTATTAAAGAATGTTTTACACAAAAACTTATATAATGTTTACAAATATTAGTATAACTCTTTTTATATTTTTTGATTCTAAATTTTTTAATTTCTACACAAAAAGGAATAAAAAATCTAATATTCATATAATAAAATGTATAAAATAGAATTATTAAGTTAAAAATCTGGACGCCTAATGTTATAATATCAAATTGCGGGATTTATTAGTTTACAAAGTATATAGAAATGTAATACCACTTCTTCGATAGAGTTTTTCATTTTTTAATACAGCTCATTTGGTGAAATTGGTAGACACGTCAGACTTAAAATCTGATTTTTTTAAAAAAAATATTGGTTCAAGTCCAATAATGAGTAACATTCTTTCAAGTGTAATTACACCCCTCTACAGTTATGCCTACCGTAAATCAATTGTCTAAAAAAAAACGAAAAAAAAAAGTTTTCAGAAATAAAGTTCCTGCTTTACACAAATGCCCTCAAAAAAAAGGAATTTGTATCAAAGTTTTTACTCGTAGTCCGAAAAAACCCAATTCCGCAGTTAGAAAATTAGTTAAAGTCAAACTATCTACAAAAAAAAAAATTAACGTGTATGTTCCTGGAGAAGGGCATTCTTTACAAGAGTATTCTACTGTTTTAGTTCGAGGAGGACGAGTCAAAGATTTACCTGGTATTAAGTATAAACTAGTTCGAGGAAAATTTGATTTTTTAGGCTTAAAAACTAGAAAAACATCTCGATCTTTATATGGGACGAAAAAAACAAAAAATTAATTCAAAATAGGTTTATTTAATTAGTTTTTAAGCGCACACTATCAAAAGAATGATTTTTAACCTGTTATTATTCAAAAAACAAACTTTTATTCCGTTTCATGCACATAGAATTTTAATTTTATCTTATTCGTCTATTGTGTTAAAAAAAAAAACGATAAAAAACAAATTTATTAATCTTTTATCTATTAATGGTAATAAAAATAAAATAGAAAAGTTATTTTTAAAAACTATTAAAGAAATTCAGAAGTCTACTAAAAAACAATATTTAAACATACTAAAACTATCTATCGTAAATAATTACACCGTTCTTATGTTAAAAAAATCAAAAAATCAAAAGTTTAAGCGAAAAAGTTTAAACAAAACGATGATTCCTTTTCTTTTAAAAAAACAAAACCGAATATTGTTATCTTTAAAGTCCATAATACTTATGTCAAAAAAAAATTCTAAAAATTCATTTTTTTTATCTTTAAAACTTGAATTGATGCATTTATTTTTAGAACTAAAAATGAAAAAAAATTTTAACGAAGAACTTTATAAATTAATATTCTTAAAAAAAAATTTTGCGCATTATAGATGGTTTATCTAAAACCAAAAAACCTTCATATTTATTAGATTGCACAATTTTTCACGCTTAATAGGACTTGAACCTATATTTTCGGGACCGAAATCCAATGCTTTTTCCAGTTAAGCTATAAACGTTGTTCTTCTATTACGGTTCTATTTTAAACAAAAAAATGATTTTTTATGATTCAACAACAATCAATTATTCGAATTATAGATAATAGTGGTGCAAAAACAGCAAAATGTATAAAAGTTTTAAAAAAAAAACCATATGCAAGTATTGGGGACTTCATTATTGTGTCTATCACAAAAGTTAAAAATTATCCGAATAAAGTTTCAAAAATAAAGAAGGGAGCTGTTTTTCTCGCTATCGTAGTTGGACTAAAAAGAATTTATCAAAAAAAAAAAAACTTTTTATTTTTGACACAGTATAACTCCGTATGCTTATTAAATAAGCAAAATAAACTTATAGCAACCAGGTTAAATAAATCAATTTTTAAAGAATTAAAAAAAAAAAAAGTTTTTAAATTAGCTTCATTGTCTTTAGCTGGGTTTTACTAATTTTTCATTTAAAGATACCACATACACATATAGAAAAATTTATGAATTCTTTTTATTCTTATATAAATAATATTTTTTATTGTGATTTCATTAATAAATTTAGTTTTAATAAACCTAATAAACTTTTAAAATTACAAAAACTAATTATCTCTACAAAGTTAACAACGGTTAATATAAAAACTTTAGTCTCAAGATTATTAGCTTTAGAAATCATGACTTTTAAAAAAAGTTTTTTCGATCCTAATTTTTACATTACCATAAAAAATGGTGACTACTTTTTCATTAAAATGGAGTTACGAAAAAAAAATATGGAATTATTTATTCTAAAATTTATCTGGTTTCTCTCTTCAAAAATAATTAAGCAAAAAAATGTTTTTACTAGCAAGAAATTAAAAAAAAAGATTACTCTTTTTTTTAAATTAAATCTTGTAAAAGAGTTAGAATATTTTATGGATTTAAAACAAAATGCTAATAATATTGTACAACTAAATCTAATTTTTGATTCATCTAGCAACTCTAGAGATGATAAAAAAAAAATTGATTTTTTTTTCAAATCTTTAAAATTATACTTTTAAAAAGCCTCAAATCTTAAAACTTTTTAGTCGACTTTGGAAAAATGGTTGAGCGGTTTAAAACGTTAGTTTTGAAAGCTAAAATATTTTATTTATAAATATCGTGGGTTCAAATCCCACTTTTTCCTTTACTCTTTTTAATATTGTTATCCTTTTATTTACCTTTAATATCTTTTTATGTTATAAATATACTTTTACGGTAGAAAATACAAGATCCTACAGTATATTCTCATGGCTAAATAACATAACGGTTAATGTTTAAAATTGCAAATTTTAGAATGTTGGTTCAAATCCATCTTTAGCTTAAAAAATACACAACAACATGTTTACTACTATATTAAATATTATCTATTATTTACTCAAAATTTTGATTATCGTCTTACCGGTTTTAATTGCAGTTGCTTATTTTACTCTAGCCGAAAGAAAAATTATGGGGAGTATTCAAAGACGAAAAGGTCCTAATGTTATTGGATTTTTAGGATTACTTCAACCTTTAGCTGATGGCTTAAAACTATTAGTTAAAGAAACTATTATACCCAGTAACTCTAACTTATTTTTATTTATTTTAGCACCTATATTAGCGTTTTCATTAAGTTTGTTAAATTGGGCTGTTATTCCTTTTTCAGAATATTGTGTTTTATCTGACTTAAATGTAGGAGTTCTCTATATATTGTCTATTTCCTCGTTAAACGTTTATAGTATTATCTTAGCTGGTTGGTCCAGTAACTCCAAATACTCGTTCTTAGGGGCTATTAGATCTACTTCTCAAATGATCTCTTACGAAGTTTCGATTGGTTTCATTTTACTTACTGTTGTTTTATGTTCAAATTCGTTTAATTTAACAAATATTGTATTATCACAGGATAAATGTTGGTTTTTATTTCCATTATTACCTATGTTTTTTATTTTTTGTGTGTCTATGTTAGCAGAAACTAATAGACATCCTTTTGATCTACCAGAAGCAGAAGCAGAGCTTGTTTCTGGTTATAATGTTGAATATTCTGCTATGACTTTTGCTTTATTTTTTTTAGGTGAATATGGTAATATGCTTTTTATGAGTACTTTGTTATCAGTACTTTTTTTTGGTGGATGGCTTCCGTCTCCTTTTTTTAGTGATTTTTTTTTAGCCTTTATCCCAAACATGGAATCCTTTTTTTTTAGTTTTAAAATATTATTTGGGGTTTTTTTATTTATAATTGCTAGAGCTGCTTTACCTAGATACCGTTACGATCAACTAATGGATCTTGGATGGAAATGCTTTTTACCGCTTTCGGTTAGTTATTTAATTTTTACAGCTAGTATCTTAATAAGCTTTAATTGGATTTAACATTTGATTAAAATTTATTTAGTATTATTATTGAAAAAAGAGTTATTTCTAGTAATATTATTAAGACGAACCCAATTATAATTTGGCTTATTACGTCTGGTGGGGTTATTATAGTTGAAAAAAAAAAAAATAAAAAGTATAACTTTTTTCTGTGATTTTTCATATTTTTAAAGTGTGACTGTTTGTATATTACATTAAGTTTTATACATAATATGCATAATATTTGTGATATTAGTACGCAAATGTAATATAATGTGAAAAAGTAATCTAAATACTCGTTGATTTTTACTTCAAAAAATAAACCTACTGTTAAGTTATGAGAGAATTTATTAGGCAACACTTGGTAAAAAAAGTTCCAACTATAGGGTAAAATTATATTGTAAAATAACAGTAAAAAAGCAATTTCAAAGCTAACGCACATAAATAAATAAAACTTTAAGGTTTTTATTTCCGTTTTATACAAACCTGGTAAAACAAATACACATGTATTTATTATAATAAATACCACGATAAAATGTGAACTTATAATCCATATTATGTACCAATACGAAACAAATCCTTCTGTTATATTAGTACAGATTAAGTAAAAATTAGTTTTTTGGTCTATGTTTGGTTTCAACACTAAAAAAAGTATTGTGTTTTTGTACAAGTATAGCTGCGCCGTTATTAATATAACAGTTGAACTTATAGTTATAAAAGTTCTATTTTTAATTTCTAAAAAGTAATTCATTTTAAAGTTTGTAATTTTTTATTTGATTATAGGAAAATAATTTTTAATTGGGTAGAATATTGATTTCCAAAATCAAATGTAAGGGTTCAAGTCCCTTTTTTCCTGCTTAGTTCTTTTTTTATTTTTGTGTATATTTGTTTCAAATCTGAAAACAAAAATAAAAATATTAAAAGTAAAACTATTAATTGACTAATGTTAAAATTCATAATTTTTTTGTTCGTTTTTTATTATCTAAACATATATAAAGCTTATAGTTCAGTTTGGTTAGAACATATCGCTCATAACGATTCGGACATAGGTTCAAATCCTATTAAGCTTATAAATTAAACTTTTTCTTATGCAATACCAAACAAATTTATATCATATAATCCAAATAAAAAATTTCTTTAAAAACAAAAAACTTTTTTACTTTGTTTTTTGTAACTCCAAAAAACAAAAAACTAACATTAGATTAAATCAACAATTATTGAAACAAAATTTTAAGATTATTAAATTTAAAAATATTTATCTTAAAAACTTATTAAATTATTCTATCTTTTATAATTTAACTTCTTTATGCTCTAGTTTTATTTATTTTGGTCTTACTTTAAATCAAAAATTTCTCGTTAAAACTTTCACAAATATAAAAGTTATTTCTCTCTTTGTGAATAATACTATTTATAATCAAAAACAGTTGATAAACCTCTCAAGTTTAGTTTATAAAGTTAATTTAAAAAGTTTTTTCTTTTTTTTAATCAGACTTTTCAATTCCATTCGTTTAAAAGATTAATTCGAAATAATGTGATTTGAACACATGACTTTCTGTTCCCAAAACAGACACGCTACCGTACTGCGTTATATTTCGTGATCAGATCAGGTCTTTTCATTACCCAAGCATGATAATTCTTGAAGAGAGCAGGATTCGAACCTACGAAGGAAACTATTCCAACAAATTTACAATATGTCACTTTTAACCACTCAGTAATCTCTCCGAGGTTTTTATTTTCGTCGTTTCTTTTTCGGTCTACACCCATTATGCGGAAAATAATTATAAAACTTTATTAAATGAATGTAATAATATGTTTTTAAAAAGTTTATTATCAATTTATTGTATATAGAGTTGTAACTACTAATATGTAAAGCTATATTTCTTTGTTTGGTCGTATACTTTTTAATTATGCTTTTTATAGTTTGTAAAAGTGTATACTTTTTTGTTATTTTATCTAAACTTTTAAATTTTGCATAGCCTAAAGAAAAAGAACATATTTGTTCCTCATTGTTGTTTATAATGTTTATAAAAATATTAGAGTAATTTAAACTTATAATAAAAATGTAATGAATTTGTTTGTTTGATTTTAAATTTGATTTGTTAAAAAAAGTATTACTCATACAATAAAAATTATTTCTATTTAGTATTGTTAAGTTCTTGTCACTGTTTTGCTTTTTTTTAATAATGTGTTGTTTAAATCTTAATCTTTTTAATAAATCCACTTTTTTCTTATTTTTTTTTATTACTATTGATTTTAATTTGTTTTTAGGTTTTGTTAAATTGATTGATTTAAGTATCATTATATAATGTTTAGATTCTTTCCAGTTAGGTTTTATGTAAAACTATATAGATCATTAAAAGAAATGTTTTTTTTTTGTTCTTTTATTCAAATAAAAAAAATTTAATTTTTTGTATTGCCTATTATCTTTTTAAACCAAAAAAAAAATTATATGATATTTATAAATTTAAATTTTTTATTACTGATAACTATCCTTTTATTTACTATCGGTTTACTTGGGTTAATCTTAAACAAAAAAAACTTTTTAATCGTTATAGTTTCTATCGAACTATTATTACTAGCGATTAATTTAAATTTTGTTGTTTTTTCAGTTTATCTTGATGATCTAGTTGGTCAAATATTTGTTTTATTTATATTAACTATTGCAGCAACGGAATCTGCTATTGGTCTTGCAATACTAATAGTTTATTATAAGATAAACAATAAAATTAGTATTGATTTTGTAAAAACAAAAAAAAGTTAAGGACTCAAAAATACATCTTTTTATTGACTGCATTAATAACAAATTAATTGATTAATCTTACAAAAATTACGAAAATTTTGTTTTCATTATCTATATCCATAGACTATATGATTTTATTACAATGTGCAAAATTTATTGGTGCAGGTTTAGCTACTATTGGTTTAGCAGGAGCAGGAGTAGGTATCGGTACCGTTTTTGGAGCTTTAGTATTAGGTATTTCTAGAAATGCTTCATTAAAAGATGAATTGTTTAAATTAGCAATTTTAGGATTTGCTTTAACAGAAGCAATTGCTTTATTCTCTTTAATGATGGGATTTTTGATACTATTTGCTTTATAATAAAATTAACTTTTTTAAAAAGTTAATTCTAATTAAAAAAAAATGAAATATTTTTATATAAACGATAATAAATTTAAATATACTGTAACAAAAAAATCTATCTTAGACTTTTGTGACAATATCAAATTAAATCTACCTTATTTTTGTTACCATAACAAATTATCACTGGCAGGAAACTGTCGAATGTGTTTAGTCGAAATTAAAAACTCTGTAAAGCCCATTGTTTCTTGTACTATGTTAATAACTAATAAGATGAGGATCTATACGCACAGTTTATTAGTTAAAAAAGCTCGAGAAAATATTTTAGAGTTTTTGTTGTTAAATCATCCATTAGATTGTCCAATTTGCGACCAAGGAGGTGAGTGTGACTTGCAAGATCAATCTTTTTTATTTGGTAATTATAAAAAACGATTTTATAATTTTAAAAGAATTGTTATAGATAAAAATATTAGCCCTATTATCAAAATGTTAATGACTAGATGTATTCATTGTACCAGATGTGTAAGGTTTTCTTATGAAATTGCTGGTGACAATTCAAATTTATTAGGCGTATATAATCGAGGAGGACACAGTGAAATTGGTACTTATGTTTCAAAAACATTTCATTCAGAGCTTTCTGGAAATCTTATTGATATTTGTCCTGTAGGGGCACTAACTTTTAAGCAGTATTCTTTTATTAACAGAAATTGGGAATTAAAAAATATAAAATCAATAGATTTTACTGATGGTTTCGGATTAGACATTAATGTTTTTATAAGTAATAATCATTTAATCAAAATACAACCATCTTATAACTCTACTTGGATTTCAGATAAAACTAGATTTTCTTTTGATGGGATGTTTTCAAAAGAACGATTCATGGATAAACTTACCACCAATGGTGAAAAATCTGTTTACTGGAAAACAATTTTTCAAAATATTATCGATATCTTATATTTCAAAGATCATTTGAGTAAACACTCATTTTTTTTTGATTTAGTAATAATTTTAAATAATCAACTAGATATTGAAACTTTGAATATTTTGAATTTGCTTAATAAGAAATACATGTTTATAAAACTTAAAAAACTTGAAAAAATTAATTTTTCCAACGATCATGAAGAATCTTTTCTTTTAAACTCTAATAAAAAAGAACTTCATTTTAATCGATCGCAATTATGTCTGTTGCTTAATCTAAATTTGAGATTTGAAGGTTATTCTTTAAATCTTAAATTACGGCAAAATGTTTTAAAAAACAATTTAAAAGTTATTTCTATTAATTCAATTACAAACTTAACCTTTCCAATTTTATATTTAGGTTCAACTGTTAAGACTTTGAATAATATTATAGAAGGTAACAGTATCATAAACCAAAGTTTAATTTATTCGGTGAATCCTTATATTATTCATAATTCTGAAATTTTTAAGCGAAAAGACTCTTATAATTTGTCAGAATTATCTAAAGTTTTAAAAAAAAACAGTTTGAATATTTATAATTCAAAATGGAATGGTATAAATAATTTAACTAATACTTTAAGTGATTCCGGTTTTAATTTATATTCTAGTATTCAAACTTTTAGTTTTAAAGACTACATGAGTACTAATATTTTACATCTTATAAATGTTAAATATAACTTTGTAAACAAGTATCTACAAAAATATTTAGAACTTAAGCTTTTAAATTTTACAAATGAGTTGAATTTTTTATTCTTATTAGAGCAAAATTTTATTATTAATTCTACTTATAAAAATGTTCGGTTATTAAATTCAAATTTTTTCGAGAATCCCAATAATATATTTTTTAATACTAACGGTCTATTTAAAACAACTCCTAAAATTATTGTGTCTAATTTGTCCAATACGAAAACAGATAAAAATATTTTAAAAATTTTAGATTTTTATTTAAATAAATTATTTTATGTTCATAACCTGCAAGATTATTCTCAATTCAAATTGGACTATCTCCAATTTAGTTTATTTAATATTGATTTTAATCTATTACCTTCTAATTATGTGAGTACTCTTAAGTTTAAGTATTTTAAAAATAAGAGGTGTTTCTTTTATTTCAAAAATTCCCCCTTTAAATCAAAAAAAAAAAAATTTTTTACAAATAAATTTTATTTTTGGTTAGAAGATTTTTATTTAAACAATAAAGATTTGTACAGCTCTTATTCTTTGATTATGCTAGAATGTTCTAAGTCCTTTCGTAAACATTCTAACACTTTTTTGTATTAAAATCTTAAAATCTCGAGAGTTTATAACTCAATTTGGTAGAGTAACGGACTTTTAATCCGCAAGTTTTGGGTTCAAGTCCCAATAAACTCAAAAAAATTTAAACTTTTCTGTGGACTAACAAATCAAATTTTCCTCGAAGTAACTTTATCCTATGCAATTTTCAATAAGTTTATTCCTAATTTCTTTAGATACTTTAAATAAAAGTACTGATCTACTTTTCCCCACAAGTTTTATCACTACAAACTCTCGTTGGATAAAAAATTATATAATATCTATTTTTACTAATCATTTGATAAAATATCCAACTCCAATTAATATTAATTATGCATGGAGTTTTGGTTCGTTAGCTGGGATATGTTTAATAATTCAAATATTAACAGGTATTTTTCTAGCAATGCATTATACTGCTCATATAGAGTTAGCTTTCAGTAGTGTGGAGCATATTATGAGAGATGTTAATAACGGTTGGCTTATTAGGTATGCACATGCTAATGGGGCTTCTATGTTTTTTATTGTGGTTTATTGCCATATTTTTAGAGGTTTGTATTTTGGTTCTTATATGCACCCAAGACAGTTATTATGGTGTTCTGGGGTTTTAATGTTCATCCTAATGATGGCAACAGCATTTATGGGTTACGTTTTACCTTGGGGTCAAATGAGTTTTTGGGGAGCTACTGTTATAACAAGTCTGTTTACTGCTATTCCATTTATTGGGAATGTTATTGTTGATTGGTTATGGGGTGGCTTTACTGTAGGTAACGCTACTTTAAATCGATTTTTTAGTTTACATTTTTTCTTGCCTTTTGCTTTAGCAGGTTTAAGTATTGTTCATTTAGCTTTATTACATAAAGACGGGTCTAGTAACCCGTTAGGAGTAGATAGTCATGTAGATAAAATATCTTTCTATCCTTATTTTTTTGTAAAAGATCTCTTTGCATTTTTTTATTTTTTATTTTTTTTTTGTATTTTTATTTTTTATTTTCCGAATGCTTTAGGTCACCCAGATAATTATATACCAGCTGATCCAATGCAAACTCCTCCTCATATTGTACCAGAATGGTATTTTTTACCTTATTATGCTATATTGAGATCTATTCCAGATAAATTAGGTGGGGTATTAGCTATGTTTAGTTCTTTAATTGTGCTATTCCTTATCCCTTTTCTAAACACATCTGACATAAAAAGTACAAATTTTAGACCTTTATTCAAAATTTTTTATTGGTTGACAGTTACAAATTTTTTGTTGTTAGGATGGCTTGGTCAAAAACCTGTTACTGATATTTATATCATTGCAGGTCAATTCGCAACTGCATTTTATTTCCTTTTTTTTTTATTTTTAATACCCATTTTAGGAATTCTCGAATCAATTTTAGCTAATTTTAAATCTTCTATAAAATAAAAAATGATTTTTAATTATTTTAACATATCTTTATTAAAAGCCAACTTGTACCCTATATTTATTTTTTTGATTTTTTCTTTTTTTTTATCCTCTTTAATTCTGTTTTTATCTTATTCTATTGCAATACAAAATCCAGAAACAGAAAAACTTTCGTCTTATGAATGTGGGTTCGAGCCTTACGAAGATGCTCGACAAAATTTTGATATTAAATTCTATTTGATCGCGATATTATTTTTAATTTTTGATATAGAAACTATTTTCTTAATTCCTTGGTCTGTAACTTTTAATTTGTTAAATGTTTTAAGCTATTGGGTCATAATTGATTTTATTTTAGAATTAGGAATTGGTTTTATTTATATTTGGTATTTAAATGTTTTTTTTTATAAAACTTTAAAGTAACTTTTTAATTTGACTGTTTTTAAATGCAACCTTACAACCTATATATTTTTCTATCCTCAAGCTTATAACTCAATCTGGTTAGAGTATACGCTTGATAAGCGTAAAGTTAGTAGTTCAAATCTACTTAAGCTTACTTTATATTTTATAAAAATTCAAAAAAAAAATAATATGTATTTAACTTTAATCTTTTTACCATTAATTAGTTCCATTATATCAGGTTTATTTGGCCGATTTTTAGGTTCACAAGGATCTAAAATAATCACTATAAATTGTATCTTGTTTGCTTTTCTTTTTTCGTTATTTTTGTTTTATGAAGTGGTCCTTATGAGTTGTGTTACTTATATTAAACTTTCAATTTGGATAAATTCTCAATTGTTTAATGTAGATTGGGGATTTTTATTTGATAGTTTAACAGTAATTATGTGTTGTATTGTTACTTTTATCTCTTTTCTTGTTCATGTATACTCTACAGAGTATATGCTTCATGATCCTCATATCACACGATTTATGTCTTATTTATCCTTGTTTACTTTTTTTATGCTTATATTGATTACAGCTGATAATTTTGTACAACTGTTTGTAGGTTGGGAAGGAGTGGGGTTATGTTCGTTTTTATTGATAAATTTTTGGTTTGCCAGAATACAAGCCAACAAAGCGGCTATTAAAGCTATGGTTATAAATAGAATTGGAGATTTTGGTTTAGCGTTAGGAATTTTCTTAATTTTTATTCATTTTAAATCAGTAGATTATGCGACTGTTTTTGCTCTAACTCCTTTTTATGTTAATACACAGTTTCAATTATTATCTTTTGATTTTAATGTTTTAAATATGGTTGGCATATTGTTATTTATTGGTGCAATAGGGAAATCAGCCCAATTAGGATTGCATACTTGGTTACCGGATGCAATGGAAGGGCCTACACCGGTTTCTGCTTTGATTCATGCAGCAACAATGGTAACTGCTGGAGTTTTTTTAATAGCTAGAAGCTCTTTAATCTATGAATATATTCCGGAGGTTTTAAACGTTATTACTTTTATTGGGGCATCCACAGCTTTTTTTGCAGCTAGTGTCGGGCTTGTTCAAAATGATATCAAAAGAATAATTGCATATTCTACATGTAGTCAATTAGGGTATATGGTGTTTACTTGTGGGTTGTCGAATTATAGTGTTGGTGTTTTTCATTTGATAAATCATGCATTTTTTAAAGCATTACTTTTTTTAGGAGCTGGTTCTATAATTCATGCTGTATCAGATGAACAAGATTTAAGAAAAATGGGAGGTTTAAAGAATCTTTTACCTTTTACGTATTCTGTGATAATTATTGGGTCTTTGGCTTTAAGCGGTTTTCCTTTTTTAACTGGTTTTTATTCGAAAGATGTAATTTTAGAGACAGCGTATAGTAAATTCACATTGCTAAGTCACTACAGCTATTATTTGGGTACTTTAGGGGCGTTTTTAACAGCTTTCTACTCTACACGCTTAATATATTTTGTATTTATAGCTAAGCCAAACGGCTATGTAAGTATATATAAAAATGCAAAAGATTCAGGTATTCCCATTGTTTTTTCTCTTTTTTTATTAACATTTCCAAGTATTTTTTTTGGGTATTTCGCAAAAGATATGTTTATTGGTTTAGGGACTGATTTCTGGGGAAACTCTTTATATGTCACTACATCTAATTTTAATATTATTGATTCTGAATTTATTGACCTGCAATATAAACTATTGCCGTTAATGTTTAGTTTTCTAGGTATTGGGTTAGCATGCTTTTTGTATTCTTTGAATAAAAAGTTTTTATATTTAATAAAAATTACAAAAATGGGGAAATTTCTTTATAATTTTATAAATAAAAAATGGTTTTTCGATAAAATTTATAATGAGTTTATTGCACAAAATACTTTTAAAATAGGTTTTAATGTAAGCTATAAATTGATTGATAAAGGACTTATAGAGGTATTTGGTCCGAAAGGAATTTCCAACTTTATATCCCAAAATTCTATCCAATTGTTTACATTTCAAACAAAAAATATTTATCATTACTCTTTTTCAATTTTATTTGGCATGACGTTCATATTTATGCTTAAATATGTTATAATCGGACTTTCTTTTGAAATAATTGTCATTTTCTTTATTTCTATTTATTACTATTATTTTAAATTCAATGTCTAACTCTTTTTTAGCTTTTAACGACATACTAATACTAAATTTATGTAATCTTACATACACAAAATGTAGCATTTTTTGTGAAATTATCTTTTTAAGTTAAAATGTTATCTTATAATTTTATATCACGTTGGTTCTTTTCTACCAATCATAAGTGCGGGATTTATATCTGTTTAGCCCAAAAAATAAGTAAAACCTTATTTTACATTCAAACTGTTCATGTTAAACTTTATCTCACCTACATAAAAAATACCCAAAAGGTTAAGCAAAAATATAAAGTAAATTTTTTTAAAAGAATAGTTATACAAACTTTAATGATAGTTTTCTTAATTGGTAATACAAAAACAGTTATTTTTTTTAAATTTTTGGTTAATGCTTTTTTATATCTATTAAGTAGTTTATTTTATGAAACGAACAATCAGTTTCAGATATTTAAAATGTCAAGTATTAACGGTTATAATGCTTTTATAATTCAAAACTTAAAAGACTCTTTTAAAAAAACGGGGCTATTCACATATAATCACAAAAATGTCTTTCATCACAAGCATTTAGGGACGTATAGAAAGTTTTATTATTGGAATTTTCATTTAATAAAACGATGTAATACGACTTCTGTTATTTATAATCATAAATTTTTAACATCTTATGAAATAAAGATTTTAAAAACTTTATGTCTTCTTAAAAAAACAAAAAACAAATACATTAAATTATTTTCTTTATTAAAAAACCCCAAATTTTTATTTATTAATTTTAAAATTATAACTTCTAAATTAACTAATTTACAATTTACAATTTACAAGATCACCATAGATCAAGTAAAGTATGAATGGTTTAAAGAAATAGCCATCCGATTGCATCATGGAAACTTTCAATTTATTTGCACTAAAACATTAAAAAAAGAAACCTTTTATAACTATAATATCTTAAAACTAGGTAACTTAAAAAATGAAATTGTTTATCAGTCGATAAAGCTGATTTTAGAACTCATTTATGAGCCTGTTTTTTTAAACTCATCTTATGGGTATAGACCCACAAAAGGATGTCATTCTGCGTTAAAACAACTAAAATTTAATTGGGCTAATATTTCTTGGATTTTAAAATTTAATATTCAAAAACATTTGTCACATTTAAATTTCAATAAGTTAATGAATCTTTTAAAGATAAGAATTAAAGACCAGTCCTTTCTAAATATAATCAAACGACTTCTTCAAACAAATTTTAAAGATATACATAACAATTATTTATCTATCTTTTATAATATTTATCTGCACACATTCGATTTGGAAATTCTAGCAATTCAAAAAAAGTTGGATGCCGTAAAAGAACCTTATAAAGTATGTAAAAAAAAACAATTTCGTATATTGACTCTATTAAAATATGGAATAATTTTGACACATAAGAATCAAACTATAATGTATCAAGTAAACCGAAATAAAGATAGACACAACCATATATATAAAAACTATTTAAAATATATAAGGTATAACAATCACTTTTTATTAGGGTTTCAGTGTTCTAATGTAACAAAACATAAAATTGAAAAACGAATAACGACATTTTTTAATTCAAATCTAAAATTATTAATTTTAAATAAGAACTTTATTTATGTCAGGTCCAATAAAATTAGGTTTTTAAGTTTCGAGCTTTCTTTTATACAGGGAAGTGTTTCGACAAAAAAACTTAAAACATCTGAAATAAAAACAAACAAATATAAGAATATTAAACTATTAAATAAAAAACTTTCAAAACCCAAGAAAAATTTGATTATTATAAAAGCTTCTTTGAAAAACTTTAAAAATTCTTTAATAAAAGACAAATTGATGTCAAAATCCAACAAACCGAAAGGCATAAAATGGTTACTCTCTTATTCTAACAAATTAATTGTAAAATGGTTTTACACAATAGCGATTAACACATTAAAATTTTATTGTTGTTGTGCAAACTTTTATAAGATTAAAATTTACGTAGATTACATTATTCGATTTTCCGCTTTATATACATTAGCTTTAAAAAATAAGATGTCGTTTAGCAGTATTTTAAACACCTGGTCTAGAGATATGGTTATAAAAGATAAAAAAAATGAATATGTTTTAGCTCATTATATAAGTAAAACTTGTATTAATAATCAAAAAAATCAATTTCTTACTAATATCCATTATGATACTTTATCATAATCTACTATAAGAATAACAGAAGAGAGCCGTATGACAAAAAAATTTGTCATGTACGGTTCAGCGAGAAAGTATGACTTTACTCTACAGATATTGGAACTTTATATATTATTTTTGGAGCATTTTCTGGAATAGCTGGAACAACACTATCAATTTTTATCAGAACAACATTAGCGGTACCTAATAGTACATTTTTAGATAATAATTATCATTTATATAATGTTATTGTTACAGGACATGCATTATTAATGATTTTTTTTATGGTTATGCCAGTTTTAATTGGCGGATTCGGTAACTGGTTTGTGCCATTAATGATTGGTGCACCTGATATGGCATTTCCAAGAATGAATAATATTAGTTTTTGGTTACTGCCTCCGTCGTTACTGTTACTAACAGCTTCTATGTTAGCAGAAGCAGGAGTTGGTACAGGTTGGACAATATATCCTCCATTATCCAGTATTAATGCACACTCCGGAGCTTCTGTAGATTTAGCAATCTTTAGTCTACATTTATCTGGGGCAGCTTCTATATTGGGGGCTGTTAACTTTATTTGCACTATTTTAAATATGCGAGTAAAAAGTCTTTATATGCATAAATTACCTTTATTTGTATGGTCCATTTTTATAACAGCATTTTTATTACTTTTATCTTTACCAGTATTAGCAGGTGCTATTACAATGTTATTAACAGATAGAAACTTTAATACTACATTTTTTGATCCTGCCGGTGGAGGAGACCCAGTTCTTTTTCAACATTTATTTTGGTTTTTTGGTCATCCTGAAGTATACATACTTATTTTACCCGCTTTTGGGATTATTAGTCATATAGTATCCACTACTGCTAAAAAACCAATTTTTGGTTATCTTGGAATGGTATACGCTATGTTTTCAATTGGTGTTTTAGGTTTCATAGTTTGGGCTCATCATATGTACACAGTAGGGTTAGATATTGATACTCGAGCATATTTTACAGCAGCAACAATGATAATAGCTGTACCCACTGGAATAAAAATTTTCAGTTGGTTAGCAACTTTATGGGGTGGATCTATCGATATCAGAACTCCAGGTTTATTTGCATTAGGATTTATTTTTTTATTCACTGTTGGAGGGGTAACGGGAGTAATACTTGCAAATTCAGGTCTTGATATATCTTTACATGATACTTATTATGTAGTAGCACACTTTCATTATGGGTACGCCGTCTAACAATATTTTATAATGTTATCTTTATTATAACTTGCAATATTGATTTTTTAGAAACTCTTAATCAAAAAATTTCTAAATATTGCAATAAGTTGTTTTATACTAGCTTATTAAAAAATAAAACTTTTTAATAAACAAAGTCAGTATAATGAAATATCAAATTATTAAAACAACTTTTTATTATGGGTAGATTTACGAATCTTAAATTTAAAAATACGTAACAGTTTATATTAATTAAAACATAGTTTAATTTATATTGAATCAATAAATTTTGATTTTATTTTTAAAGAGAACCCTAAAATAATATATATTTAAACCTATATAAAATATTAGAATTCGGGATTTAAGTTATTTTAAAAAATAACAAACGGAAAACTAATAGTACTTTAATTCATCAAATATAAAACCTGAATTAAAGAAAGGAGTTACATTAAAACCAGATACACTACATTATGTTATTAATTTTTGATAAAATACATTTGAATCCTACCTATTTTATAATTTCATGTTGGTATAAAATAAAAAAACAATTAAAATGGAAAGTCTATAATCAATTTGAACGCTTTTGGTTTTACGCTTTTCATAAGAAACATAAAAACGTTTACATAAAAACAATAAAAAACTATATAACAAAAAGTATATTGATACAATTTATTAGTAAGTTGGTTTATGTTGAATGTTTAAAAATTCTTATAAAAATAAAGTTTAAAAAATATATAACAAAAGATTTAAAAATTATAAATTATAAATGCTATTTTAGATATGTGCAAAAATTATTTCAAACATCATTTGTTAAGTTTAGATTATTTAATGTTGTTAAAACCAAAGTATTAAAAAAAAAGTGTCTTAAAATTAAAATTTTAACAGCCTATAAAAGTTTAATGTATTCTTATTTATTGAATGTTTTTGAAAATTTTTATATAAATAAACCCATAAAATCGATAAATTTAAATTCTATATATTTTTATCTGTTAAAAATAAAAAATAGAAAAAAACATAATAAAAATAAATTTAGTAATTTATTTTTTTTTAGATATAATGGTTATATTACATGTATATATATAAAAAATTTGAGATGTAATAAAAATGTATTTATTCTTCGAACTAAGCAACGTTTATATACATACCAAGTATATAAAACAAGTATTCCTTTAATTGAAAAATCAATTTTTTATTTCAATAAATACGCTACAACACAAAAACACACTATTAAAATTTTTACTTTTTATGTTCATAAATTGAAATATTTTAGTAAATACTATTCATTTTTCAATTCGCTGAAAAATAAAATTTATGGTTTAAAAAATAAAAAACTTTTGAATATTTTAAAATTAATATACATTATTAAAAATAAAATGATTACTTTAAATTATTTTTCTTATAATTTGATAAACTTAATTTTTGATGTAAAAAGAAATTTTAAAATCCAATATGTGGATTCATTAACTAAACATCATAAATACTTACTCATAAAAAAGAAATTAAATTTTTTTTAAATGTTTATGGGAAAATATTGCCAAAATGATGAAATTGGTAGACATACTAGGTTTAGGTTCTAGTTCTTAAAAAAAAAGAGTAAGGGTTCAAGTCCCTTTTTTGGTAAAAATTTCAAATTAGTTTTATTTGGTTTTCTTATTACTGAAGCCATATGCAAATAAATTTGCATGTATGGTTTTTTTTTATTTTATTAAATAAAAAACTACTAAGTTTAGGAGCTGTTTTTGGAATGTTAGGTGGAATTTACTACTGGTTTGATAAAATTACTGGTGTAAAATATCCAGAGACATTAGGAAAAATTCATTTTTGGATTTTTTTTGTCGGTGCAAACTTAACATTTTTCCCTATGCACTTTTTAGGGATTGCAGGTATGCCTAGAAGAATTCCTGATTACCCAGATGCATTTACCGATTTTAATCAAATAGCATCGTATGGTTCATACTTATCTGCTTTATCTGCTTTACTTTTTTTTTATATTGTTTTTATTTCAATAACTAATAAAAACAATTACTCAACTATACATTAAAGAATAAAAAAGTTTTTATTAGCAATATTTTAAAAAATGAATAAAAATTACGATTACACTTATACGTATGATTATAATAAAAAAAAAAATAGAGAAAATACTAATAATTTTTCATATATTAACACTAACCATTCTTGGCATTTAGTAGACCCAAGTCCTTGGCCTTTAGTAACGGCAATAGGTGCCTTTACAGTAACATTTGGCTTAGTGCTATACATGCACAATTACCAATATGGAGATTCCTTGATGATTTGCGGTTTTGTTATTCTGCTATATTCTGTATACATGTGGTGGAGAGACGTAGTAAGAGAAGCAACCTTAGAAGAGCAACATACATTTTCAGTTCAAAGAAGTTTAAGATTAGGTATGCTTTTATTTATTGTTTCAGAAATCATGTTTTTTTTTGCTTTTTTTTGGGCTTTTTTTCATTCAAGTCTTTCCCCTGTTTTTGGTATAGGTGGAATTTGGCCGCCTGAATCAATTGAAATCATTACAAGTTCAGGTATTCCTTTAACAAATACTTTTTTTTTATTAAGTTCTGGGGTAACAGTTACTTGGGCTCATCATGCCATAATAAGTAGAGCTAAAAAACATGCAATTGTTGCTTTAATAATTACCTTAATACTTGCGACATTATTTACAGGTTTGCAAGGACTTGAGTATCTAGAAGCTCCTTTTACAATGTCAGATAGTGTATACGGTTCTTGTTTTTATATTACCACAGGGTTTCATGGATTCCATGTTATAATTGGAACTTGTTTTTTGTTTGTATCGTTTATAAGAATAATTCGTAATCATATTACAAATTCGCATCATTTTGGTTTTGAAGCTGGAGCATGGTATTGGCATTTTGTTGGGGCGACCGCACAATCAAAATTAAAAAAAAATATCTATTAAAAAACGAATCTAGTTTTGTAACAAAAAAACAAAGCAAAATGTTAGAAGTACTATTCAAATTATAAAAAACATATAGAATAAGATTAATCCTTATTAAAATTATCAAACCAGATTATCTCCAATGTAAATAACTTTATTTATATGTACTCTATTTAAAAAGTAAGTCAACAAATACTAAAATTTTTAGGTATATAGAATAACAAAAAGATTTTGCAAACTCGATAAAAAAGGTATTCTATTAAAAGTATAATTGAAAGATACATGTGTAGATATAACTTAAAAACTTTAAAAAATTTTGATATCGGTGAAATTTATGTATTTTGAATATTTACATTAACTTATTAAAAAAATTACAAGTTAACAAATGTAATATATTAGATAAAAATTCACAGAAAATTTATATTACCGGGGGAGATATAGATAAATAAACCTATACATTTATATCCGGAAAGAAAATAAAATTAAAAATTAAATATAACTGACCTTAAGTTTTTCAAAAACTTAAAAAAAAATTAAAAAAAAGCCGTATGACAAGGTAACTGTCTTGTACGGTTTTAATAAGGCACTGACTTTATATTAATAAATTTCTTAATGAGAAAACTAGAATAAATACTTTAAAAGAACTTTGACCTTTAGATATGTAGTATGGTTATTTTTGTTTATTGTGGTATACTGGTGGGGTGGTTTACATTAAATAGAATAAATTAATGAAAATATGGAAATATAGCTTAATTTGGTTAAAGCGTTGACCTGTCACGTCGAAGAGTGCGAGTTCGAATCTCGTTTTTTCCGGTTTTTTTAATCAAAAATGATATTACTTTTTAACACCAAAATACCAGACAATAAAAAAGTAAATGTAGGATTAACATATATATACGGACTAGGTTCAACCAAAACAAAAAGTATTTTAAAAAAACTAGGATTTGCTAAAACTTTAAAAATTATTGAACTCTCAGAATTTCAAAAAAAAGATATTTATCAACTAGTGAGCAAATTAAATTATTCCATAACTATAAATTTAAAAAAACTAAATAAAAAATATTTATCTAAACTTTTAGAAATTAGAAAATATAAGAATATAAAGAAACATTTTAAAACGAAAAAATTTAAATAAATACAAAAATGAGTAGAAAAATAAATTCAAATTTATTAAAAATAAATAAATTTAATAGATGGTCTTTTAATCATATAATAAAAACAAAAGAAGAAATGCCTTTTTTTTTTATCAAAAATTATGTTATATTCAATGTTTTGAAAACAATACTAGCAAAATATAAATTATTAACATTAAATTGTAAATTATATAAAACAAATTCTTTAATTCATATATACCTATCCTATATTAATATTAGAAAAAAAAAAACAAAAAATTTAAGTGATAGAAGTAAAATTGAGACTTCTTTATTTATAAATAAAATTATAAATACATTAAATGAATATACAAAAAACAAATTAAACTTTTATATAATAGTTCAAAATGTAAAAAAGTATTTAATTCAATTAAAACTTTTCTCAACATACAACTGGATTAAAAAAAGAGTACAGGCGAAATTGAAGAAATATGCAAATAAATACAAAATATTAAATACATTATTACAAATTTTTTTTATAGTTATTACAAAATCTAATTCAGCTCAACTATTGTCGAGTTATATAAGTTATATTTTTCGATTTAAAGCTTATAAAAAAGATCATTTAAAACTTTTTAAACTTTTTAAAACAATAATTCAATTAATCATTTACTCCAAAATTTCGATAATATCTGGTATCAAAATTATTTTAAGTGGAAGAATCAACGGTTTTGCTAGATCACGAACTCGGTACTTTCAACAAGGTCATATGCCGCTAAACACTTTTAATGTAAACATAGATTATGCTTCTAATACAGCATATAGCATCAACGGGACTTTAGGCGTTAAAGTATGGATTTTCGAAAAAAAATTAAAAACAGATAAAAAATTAATAATGATGTTTAAAAAAATTGCTCCCATAACACCTTCCCAAAGAAATCTAGTAAAATTAAAAAATTTAAATAATTTAGAAAAACATCCTCTTTTAAAATCAGAAATGTGTCGTCAAAAAAAAAAATCTGGGAAAAATAATGAAGGAAAAACCACCGTTTTCCATAAGGGAGGCGGTCATAAACAGAAATATAGAAAAATTGAATTTTTACGAGTTAAAAGCCTCTTAGAAATTGTTTTGAGTGTAGAATATGATCCTTATAGAACATCTTACATCAGTGCTTTATACAACCAAAACAATAAAACTTACAAATATATTTTAACACCTAAGAATTTAATTCCAGGAGATATCGTAAAATCAGGAACTTTTATTTATGAATTAAAATTAGGATTTTCGTTGCCTTTAAAAAATATCCCTGTAGGAAGTAGTATTCATAATATATCCACAAAGCCAAACTCGAAAGGTAAAATAAATAGAGCTGCTGGAACATATGCTAAAATAATAAAAAAAGATTTGAAAAATGTTTTTATCAAGTTGAATTCAGGAAAATTAAAAAAATTTTCAATCAACTGTTTTGCCACATTAGGGACAGTTTCGAATGAATATAAATTTTTAAACACAGTAGGCAAAGCAGGTCGTTCTCGTTGGTTAAATCGAAGACCAACTGTAAGAGGAGTAGCTATGAACCCTATCGATCACCCTAACGGAGGTGGAGAAGGTAAAACTTCTGGTAAAAAAGTAACTCCTTGGGGAAAGATCAGATAAAAGTAATTTCAAATGTTGTTGAGATTTAACTTCTTTTTCAAAATTCATACGTGTTTTAAGTAGTGTGTTCTTTGATATAAAATAACATAATAAGCCACAATGAAAATTAAATTTTCGAAAACAATAGTGACATGGGAGTAATATATACATAATTTTTAATATCCAACAAGATAAATATTTAAAACTTTGAAATGAGGTGGAATTATTTTTTGTTGCAAATGTAGTCAAACAAGTATCCTTCCACATTATAAAATCACGTAAAAAAGCTTAAACCAATAAACGGAGTTAAAAGAATAACCCAATTTATGTCTTCAACTCTATAAAAACTTTTACGGAAAATAACGCGCAACACGAGTGAATACTTTTAAACCAGATTTAAAAGAAGGTTGCTACGCAATTAGCAAAACCGATTACAATATGCGAATAAACTAATGTATGGAGTCGATAAAAATTCGACTATCTGAAAAAATAATAACAATTTACCTGTTTCAATTTTTAAATTATAGAGTTTTTTTGCTAATGATAAAATTCAGCAATAAGTAACATTCACTCATGTGTGTTATTTTCTCTGTTTTAAATCAAAAAAACTAAGAAAAACGTGTTTAAGAAATATTTGCTGGCAAACCCATCATTGGATTAATGCCATAAAAGTTTTTTAAACCTGTTAAAATAGTAAAACATTATGTAGAATACTCGAATCTTTTCTTGGTTGGATTTCATTCAATAACAAAAATAATTGTTATTAAACAAAAGTTATAACTACACCTAAGATTAAAACAACTTTTTAAGCTAAGTAAGTTGAACTTTTAGTATACTTGAGTGTTAAAAGAAAAAAATTTAGAACATTGAAAAACAACGGATTATATAGAAGATTTAATAAAAATAAATAATATTGGACTTGAACCAATAACTTTTTCGTTGTAAGCGAAACGTTCTACCAAATTGAACTAACTACTTATAATAAATATTATTTAAGTTTGAGAACTCGCCCATGGACTTAAAAAATTGAACGTTCTATATTCTTGAGCAAGTTCAATAGAATTGGTGACGATTCTTTTATGTAATTCATTATACTTTATCTCAATAAAACCACATAATGGAAAATCTTTTCTTAATGGATAACCTTCAAACCCATAATCTGTAAGTATTCGTTTTAAATTGGAATGATTAGTAAAGTATATACCAAACATATCCCATACTTCACATTCATACCATGAAGCAGCTTTATATAAATGCTCACAAGACTCTACCAACTCAAGTTCATCTAAATACACTTTAATTCTAAGACGGTTATTAAAAATTAAGCTTAATAAGTCATAATTTAATTCAAACCGATTTAACTGATGTAAATAATCAACTGCTGTAACAGAAACTAACACGTTGAACTGACAATGAGTATGCTGTTTTAAAAATTTTAAAACACTAAAAACGTAGCAAGATTTTACTGACAAGGTAAACTCATTATTGAAGAAACTAATATTTTCAACTGGAAGAATAGTTAAAAATAGTTTAAAAGAATGAAATAGTAAACGATTATGAAAAAAAAACATGTTTTAATATTTTTTAAAACAGGTGAATAAAGGGATTTGAACCCTTGCCAATTAGAACCACAATCTAATATTCTACCAACTGAATTATAATCACCCAAGGCACAAAAAGTTTAAAAAATGTATCAAAAAGAGATTAGAGAACACAAATTAAAAAATATATTTTATTTTAATTGCAATTCTTAATGAAAAAGGGATTTGAACCCTTGACTTTTAGTTTATGAATCTAATGTTCTACCAACTGAACTATATCATTATTCATTCATAAGTATTTATGTAGGGAATAACAATTTATTATTTGGATAATAATAGATAAGTATAAGTAAGGTAACAGGAAGAATGGGATTTGAACCCATGATATAACAATAATATATTATATGAAGGATTAGCAAACCTTTACTATAAACCGCTCAGTCATCTCCCTTAACAAAAAAATTTTAAGTAATAAACGGAATTTCAAAAATGATAGTAGCAGGATTCGAACCTACAATTTCCAGATTATGAGCCTGACGAGATACCCATTTACTCTATGCTATCTTTTAATAGAGATTAAAAGTTTTAAAATGAAAAGAATGTTTAGACACTGCTAAATAAAACCATAACTATAATTTTAAATTTTTTCCAGATGCACGTTCCCGTACAACTACCTTGTTACGACTTCACACAAGTCGTTTTTGTTAACTAAATAAATAAATAATTTTTTAATAACTGTAAAAATAAAATTAAAAAGCTTTTAAAGTTTTAAATATCTTAAAAAAAAAAAACTTCCTGCATGTGACGGGCGGTGTGTACAAGACTAAGGTACTTATTCACCGTAACATTCTGATTTACGATTACTTGTGATTCCATCTTTATATAAGCGAATTGCAGCTTATAATCCGAACTTTGAAAATTTTTAAAGACTAACTTTATAAAAATATAAATTTTTTTTGTAACTTTTTGTAATTTATCATTGTAGCACATGTGTAGCCCAGAATATAAAGGTCACATTGACTTGACTTAATTCTAACTTCCTTCAAAATTTGTCATTGACAGTATTTTTAATTTGCTTTTATCACAAATAAAAAAGAGTTACGTTCGTTAAAGGAATAAACCAAACATTTCACAACACGAACTGACGACAGTCGTGCAACACTTGTTAAAAAACGGTATACAAATAATAATATTTTTATTTGCACCAAGAAAAAAATTTAATACAAAAACTGGTAAGGTTTTGCGCGTATCATCGCATTAAACCACATGCTCCACCACTAGTAGTAAGTCCCCGTCAATTCCTTTGAGTTCCAATTCTGCAATTATACTCCTCAGGCGAAATGCTTATCGCGTTAACTTAAAAATTTAAATAAATTTAAATTTCAGCATTCATCGTTTACGGTATAGACTACCAGGGTATCTAATCCTGTTTGCTCCCTATACTTTCGTTCCTCAACGTCAGTTAATACTAAAAAGTTGTTTACACAAATTGATATTCCTTTATGGATTTTAAGATTTTACTCTTACACATAAAATTTTACTTTTTTGATAATAACTCTAAGTTTAATAGTCTTAAAAAAAGTTTTAAAATTTCTTTTAACATTTATTAAATAATTTATTAAACAGTCTACGAACCCTATACGCCCAGTTATTCCGGATAACGCTTGCCCCTCTCGTATTACCGCGGCTGCTGGCACGAGAATTAGCCGGGACTTTTACTTAATTGTTTCATTTATAAATAAATAAGATATAGAATTTTTCAATAATAAAATTTTAATTGTTACAATAAAATTTTATGTATAATAATCTTCATCATTCACGTAATATTGCTGGATCAAACTTTCGTTCATTGTCCAATATTCCTCACTGCAGGCATAAAAGTATGCCTGGACCTTGTTTCAGTTCCAGTGTGATTGATCATCCGCTAAGATCAATTAAAGATTGTAGGTATAATATAAAAATTAATAAACCTAATCTTATTTAATTTACTTCTTTAAAAATAGAAAAAACTAAAAATTTTTTAGCTCTCAGAAAAATAAGTTTTTGTAAATTAACATCCTAATAATATAAACATAAGTATAAGTTTAAAATAGATATATTTCTATTAATAGGATTAGGATTGTATATGTATGCATAAGTTGAATAAAATCAATTTAAGAATAACACATAAAAACTTAAAAATAAATTTTTCTAACATCTATTTTAAAAAGTTAGCAAATAAAAGTATTCTCACCCGTACGCTAAAATTAAAACTATAATAAAGAATTAACTAACTTGCATGTGTAAAGCATATTACTAGCGTTTATCCTGAGCCAGGATCAAACTCATATTTTAATAAATAGCTTAAAAAAGTATTTCTTAAAATTTAAATCCAAAAAAACATAAATTTAATATTAGATTTTAATTTTGATAACTATAAAAGTAAAATGATTAGTACTTGTAAGCTTAAACTTTACAGATTATACACACCAAGCCTATTTCGTAATGGTCTATTACGTATTTTATGAAAACTTTATTAAAAAGTAGGTTCTTGATTTAAAAATAAGTTTTAAATAATTATCTATTATAAATTTAGCTACTCGACGATGCTTTTGTAAAAACAATCGATACACCAGTGATTTATTATTCCTGGTCCTCTCGTACTAAGGTTTAATTTCTTTAAGTTTTCAAACACTTACGATAGATAGGGACCAAACTGTCTCACGACGTTCTAAACTCAGATCATGTACCACATTATTTGGCGAACAACCAAACCCTTGGAATCGCTTTCAATTCCAGGATGTGATAATCCAACATCGAGGTGCCAAACCACTTCGTCGATAAGGTCTCTAAAAAGTGATTAGCCTGTTATCCCCGGCGTACCTTTTATCCGTTGAGCGATTATTTTTCCACAAAAAATAATCGGATCATTATAACCAACTTTCGTTTCTGCGCGATTTGTCAATCTAACAGTTAAGCAAATTTTTACTATTACGCTCACAAATTAAATGCTATTATTTAATTTGAATTTACCTTATGCGCACCTCCGTTACTTTTTAGGAGGCGACCGCCCCAGTCAAACTAACAATTAGACAATGTCTTTAAAAAAATGAGCAACAATAATCTTTTAAGAAAGGTATTTCAATTAACGTTTTTAAAACTATTTTATTTAAAAAATAAAAAATTTTAAATAAACTTTCCTTTTAGTCTACACATAAAAGTTATTATGGCAATATCTAAATATAGTAAAGGTGCACGGGGTCTTTCCGTCTAGTCGCAAGTATTCCGCATCTTCACGGAAATTTCAATTTCACTGAGATTGTACTAGAGACAGTAGGATAGTCGTTACGCCATTCATGCAGGACATCAATTAAATGCCAAGGAATTTTGCTACCTTAGGACCGTCAGAATACAGCCGCCGTTTACTGAATTTTTTAATTAAAACGAAAATTTTAAAAAGTTATATTTACAGCACTGGGCAGGCGTCAGTCTCTATACATCTTTTTACAAATTAGCAGAGACCTGTGTTTTTAGTAAACAGTCGCTATCCTCGATTTTGTAATCAACTACTTTAAATTAAAAAGTAGTTACTCTTTCTTCCAAAGTTACAGAGTCATTTTGCCGAGTTCCTTTAGTACAATTAACTCATCATTAGCATTTACTCAATTAGTTTACCTGTGTCGGTTTAAAGTACGGTATTTAAATAAATTCTTCAGCTATTTCTTGAAAATAATAAAATATTGATATTGAAAACGATAAATACCAATAAAATTTTTATTTTGTCACTGAAAATATTCGATAATTTGTGCAGTTTTAAGGCTGCTTAAACAAATTATCTAAATCAATTAAATTTTTTAACTATTAAAGAATAAAAAACCCATCAAATAAAAAACTTTCGTTATATTCTAAGGGACCGAATAACTCAATCATAAAAATCTATAAGATTGAAAACTTTAAACAAGCAATGACAATAATTAAAAAAATATTGTTATTGTTACTTATATCCTACATTATCAATTCTGATTTTAAAATTCTATGTTACCATAAATTTTTTTATAAAATACAGAACGTTCTGCTACTATTTTAATTTATAAAAAATTAAAATTTATTGTTTCGGTAAATAATTTCAGTCCATGTAATTTTAACGCAAAAAAATTAGATTAGTGAGCTGTTACGCTATCATTAAAAGATGACTGCTTCCAAGTCTACTTACAAATCATTTTAATTTTTTTATCGTTTTTGCACTTAATTATTTTTTCGGACCTTAACAAATAATCTGGGCTGTTTCCCTTTTGATTCATGAATTTTGTCACTCATAATCTGTCTATATAAAAAAAAAATTTATTATTCGAAGTTTAATTAAATAAAGTAAAATAGTTACATCCCCTAAAATTTAATAAGTGCTCTAACAATAAAGTTTTATATTATACGGTCTACTTAAATAGATTTCGCAGAAAACCAGCTATTTCTATGTTTGATTAGCCTTTCACTCCTAACTACAAATCATCTCAATCTTTTGCTACAGATACGAGTTCAGTCCTTCATTTAATATATACTATTAAAATTTCAACTTGTTCATAGTTAGATCACATAGTTTCGGGTATTATTTTTAAGACTTTTAATGCAATTTACTACTTTATTTTGTTACGCCTACATTTTATCTAAAATTTAAGCTTGCCATAAAAATAAACTTGTGGATCCATTATACAAAAGGTACGTTGTCACTTTATTTTTAAAATTCTTTGATTTATTTGAAAAACCAAAAAATAAAAAGCTTCAACTGTTTAATTAGCATTAAATTTCAAAGAAAATTTTAACAAAAATTTTTCATCTTTCCTTCACAGTACTTTTCACTATAAATCATCAAAGGATTATATATACTATTGAGGGCGGTGCCCCATTTTAAAAACAAAATATGTTTTAAAGATGTATATAATTTTACTGGTTTTTAAAGACCAAATTACAAATAGTTTATATTTAGTTTATAATTTTAGTTACAGGACAATATTCCTTCTTTGGTAGTTAAATTTTAATAAAATAAAATAAAAATATAAAGTTTTAAGTATGTAAAAAGGATATTTCTTTAAAAACCATTAAAATATTTTATACCGTGTTCGTTCGCCACTACTAACGGTATCTCGGTTGATTTTTTTGTACAAAGTTACTAAGATGTTTCAATTCACTTTGTTTTTTTATAAAAGTTTTTTAAAAAGTTTAAACAAATAAAACTAGTTTTTTAACTTAAAGGATATTTATACATCTAAAATAAAAATATTTCAATATAAAATTTCGTATCATAATAACGTCCTACTATTAATTTGATGTTTTAGATATTCATTTAATGCTTTAAATTTTTATAGAAATCTTAAAATTAAAAATCATATTAAAAATTAAAAATCTAATTTAGAAACGACGTAAGCGTTAAATTGGGTTATATCTAAAACTACGACTGAAATCGGCATAAAACCGTGGTTAATACCACAAATCTCGCTACATTGACCGAAGAAAAGACCAATTCTATTTAAAAATAAGTTTACTAAATTCAATCTACCAGGACAAGCATCAATTTTTAATCCAAAAGAAGGTACTGTCCAACTATGCAGTACATCTGCTGCACTTACAAAAAGTCTTAGATGAGTGTTAGTAGGAAATAATAAACGTTTATTAGTCTCTAACAAACGATAATAACCTTTTTTGTTTTCTGGTAAACTGTCTAAAACTAACATATAACAATCATACTTAAAATTATTGTCATCTGAATGAGTACCACAAAGAGCGTAATCTGACAATTCATAAGACCAATACCATTGATGACCTATAATTTTAAAATTAATAACAGGATCAATTAATTCATCCATGGAATATAACAACGTAAAAGACGGAGTTGCTAAGAAAACAAGAATTAATGCTGGGACAGAAGTCCAAATAATCTCTAATTCATTAGAATGAGTAAAATCAGCATTTTTTGTAACAACATAGTTATTGAAATAATTAACAATATTTAACATCAACCATGCGACAAAAATAACTATAAATAAAATAACTATCATGACATGGTGGTGAAAATTAATAATACCTTCCATCGCTGGGACTGCTGGTTCTTGAAAACCTATTTGCCACTTAATAGGACTATCTAAAACTCCGTATAATGAAAACATTAGTTTAATTTAGTTAAAAGAGCAGAAAACATTAAAAATTGAAAAAAATGTATCTTACCACATAACAATAAGAAGAAATAAAACATTGTTTGTTAAAGATATAAAAACTTAAAAGGTGATGGTAAAATTGAATAAAAGTACATAGCTTTATATAATTAAGTAAAACAAGCAAAAAAATTTATTGGATTTCTATCTAGTATCATTAAGATGTAAAAACACTGAATAAAAAAATAAATATAAACAAGACATAAGAGTATTTACTAAGTTTTTGCTTAGATTTTTATTTATTAGTTTTATGCGTAGTCTTCTATTTGAAACTTCAAAAATAGTAGATAAATTTTAAATTCCTTATAAAAAAATAAATACATTAAAAACACAACTTCTTCCAATTGTATGAAACGCGACGAATTAAAAAAAAGTGTAGCTTAATTTAAAAAAAAATAAATAAATTATAGTAGGATGAATAAAAAGTAAGATTAAAATTAAAAAAAGTCCTATGAAAAAAAAATAAAAAAAGGAATTTATAGTAAGATATAAGGAAAGATTGTTTTCGTTATTCTCAAAAAAAATAAGTTTTATAATTCGTAAGTAATAAAAAATAGCAATAACACTACCTAGAATACTGACAACGGACATTGCGTAGTTCGAAGCTTCTAATGTGATTAAAAAAATACCGAATTTCGCTAAAAACCCTATAAAAGGAGGAATACCTGCTATCGAAAATAATGCAAATGAGAATAGAAAAGACATTGTTTTATTAGAGGTATAAAAATTTGAAAAACTCGATAACTCTTTACTAAATTTTGTTGAGACATTTTTCACATTGTACGATAATAAAACAACCCAAATTAACAAATTGGATAACATATAAATAACAAAGTAACACCATACCATGGCGTTAGAAGCGAGAGTCAAAGAACTAAGTGCGAGTAAAGTGAAACCCATATTACTTATAGCACTAAAAGCAATAAGACTTTTTAGTTTTCTTTCTTCTATTGCAACAAAAGAACCGTACAGTATAGAAAGAACACCAGAAATTAAAACGTAATACTGAAAAGTTAAAGTGTTGTCAAAAAGCCCATAATCTAAAAGTCTCATAAAAAAAATAAAAATACTTAATTTGGGAATAATGGCAAAAAAAGCGGTAGTACTAGACAGTGAACCTTCATAAATGTCAGGTAACCATAAATTAAAAGGAACTACTGCTAATTTAAAAAACAAGCTAAAAATAAGAATAAAAAATAAACTTAAAAAAATAATAGACTCTAAAAGATGAAAAAGTTTAAAATAATAATAAAGAGAGTCTACTAAGAAAAAGTTCAGTAAACAAGTAGTATCAAAATTAAATACCAACTCAATAAGAAATAAATCAATAAAAAATGCTATTAAAAACGAAAGATTATTAACTAAATACAATAATAACGAATAAGACTCTAATAATCGTAAGATAAAAAAATTATTAAAATCAGATAAAAAAGCAAAATTCAGATAAAACATTGAACACAGAAAAGAACTAAAGATGTTTAGAACATCTGACGATAAATTTTTTAAGAATTCCGTATGTTGATATAACATATAAATAAAAGCATTGCTGGAAGAAAAAAAATTATCAAAAAAAAAAGTTAAAAACAAATAAGACCCCTCAAAACTAACATTCATATTAAAAGCACTAATATAATAAAACCATTTATTTAGAACGATTATTAGATCCTCAAAATTGCAATCAATTCTGCTAAAACTACCCGTAAAATCGAAATCGTAAAAAAGCTCTAACAAACAAAAATAAATATCTAAAATAAAATATTCAAAAGACGCATCAAACGAGTAACAAAATCCAAATGCACCAAAATGAAACAATTGTTGAAAAAAAAAATCGAAACAACCAAGAAGTGCAAACAGACCCCCAATGCTAAATAAACTAAAAACTTCTTCGAGATTTATAGTCCCAGTTAAACCATAAAGAAAAGAAGAACTAAACAAAAACAGACAAGAAGCAATTGCTCCTAAAATAAAGTATTTTAAGCCTGCATGTACCGAAAAACTTGAATTTTTTTTAAACGAAGATAAAAGATAAAAAGCTAAACTTTGCAGTTCAATAGCAAGATAAGCAGTCAATAAATCGTTAGCAGAGCACAATAAGAAAACACCTAACACCGCTAATAAAAGAATAATAATATACTCAAAATTATTAATCTTTTGAAGAGGTAAATAATCTCGAAACAAGCAAAAACACAAAAAAGTAAAAAAAGTAATAATTATTTTAGAAAATTCACTAAAATAATCTATAGTGAGACTATTAAAAAAATAACTAGTAAAAAGATTAATAGAATTTAAGTTATTGCAGAATAAAAAAATCGAAAAAGTTAGTATTAAAATACTCAAATTAATGATAGGTTTTAAAATCAATTTTTTTGTTTTTAAAGTAGTCGAAATAATTGTTCCGTATAAAAGAAGACAAATAAGAGAAACACAAAAAAAAAATTCAGGTATTAAAAAAAAGTTTTCAAATAATAAAATCATAAGTTTCTAATTAGACAATATTTTTATTTTAAATTTCTCGAAAGTTTTTTATCAATATCAAATAAAATCAAAATATAATTTACTCTTGAATTTGACACAGTTTCAGGTAAAAAATTTATGGAAGGTTAACGAAGAAAAACTATAAAGACATTATAAATCTCTTGTAACAATGAACCAGTCTAAAATTGATTTATAATATTTGAACTAGAAAAGTTTGCAATCTTTTTATTTACTCTCATTAAGATGTGAAAGCATTAAAAAATAAAATAAATATAAACAAAGCATAAAAACAAATTAAGTTTTTGCTTAATACTTAATTTATTTGTTTTATAAACAAAGAAAAATTATGGTTATTTAATTTTGTATTAGAAAAATGTTTTTCTTATATGTAAAAAGATTAAAAAATCTAAATAATTCTTAACAAAACTTATGAAAACAAAAGATAAATTCGCTTTGCAACGAAAAAAAACACCAAAAAACACTAAAAACACTAAAAAAAGCTAAAAAAACACCAAAAAACAATAAAAAAAACTAAAAAGCAATAAAAAAGACTAAAAAACAATCATTTTGAATAAAAAACGATAAAAAAAGAATAAAAAAGACTAAAAAAATCATTTTTAGTGAAAAAAAAGACCAAAAAACAATAAAAAACAATAAAAAAAACTAAAAAGCAATAAAAAAAACTA
>Ga0115006_10000109_pt1 | contig 39409 bp, 37 predicted proteins | sample ArcOceMetagenome_3_FD_88943 | JGI IMG/M metagenome (GOLD analysis project Ga0115006, IMG submission 88943) | Marine eukaryotic phytoplankton communities from Arctic Ocean - Arctic Ocean- Svalbard ARC20M Metagenome | ecosystem: Environmental > Aquatic > Marine > Oceanic | place: Arctic Ocean...
AAAATAACTTTTAATCCAGTGTATTACCGTTCTTCTTACAATCATTACGATTCTACTGCCAATGACCCTGATGTAGAATTTATTCCTGAATTTAAGGATCCAAAAAAGGACGCTAAAAACAATCAGAAAAAAGTGATTAAACTGATAAAAAGAGAATTTAAGAAAAGAGATCAGTAATTACTTCTTCTCCAAAAAAGATATTTCAACACCTTCTATTTCCTCAAAATGAGAGAAAATAGAAGGTGTTTTTTTTAGGCTTACTCTAAAACATATTTCACAATGTGTTTCAAACACTTGAGAAGTGACATCAATTTTCTGTAGCTTTATAAAATTCATTACTTCGCTCATCTCAGGATACTCAAAGTTGATTTTATAATAATCCATTATTTTTTGTTCCACAATTTCTCCTGCGTCAATTGCCTCTTTTGCAGAAATTTTATAGGCGGAAATTAATCCTCCTACTCCTAATTTTGTTCCACCAAAATAACGAACCACTATAATCAATGCATTTGTAATCTCAGCCGATAGTAATTGCCCATAAATTGGTTTTCCTGCCGAGTTGGAAGGTTCTCCATCATCATTGGCTCTGTATCGTTCCTTTATTCCTACTCCCAATCTATAGCCGTAACAATGATGCCGAGCAGTGTTATGAATTTTTCTTACTTCTTCTAGTTTTTCTTTAACCTCTTCTTCACTAAAAACAGGAAAAGCATAGCCATAAAACTTGCTCCCTTTTTCCTTGTACAAACTTTCGGAGGTAGATTTTAGAGTGGAATATGTAGAAATATCATCCATTACCAAATAGAGATTTGAAGAAAAAAGATAGCAATAAATGCAATTGCAATCCCTATCCAATTGAAGACTGTGAGTTTGTCTTTGTAAATAACGTACCCAATAAATATAGACAAAACAAGACTCCCAATGTGAAGCACTGGTAAAATAGAAGTACTGTCTTCAAAATTATTTAGGCATTTCACAAAGTAATAAACTCCCAAGGTATTGGGAATGGATAAAATTAAACCAGCCACCAAGCTTCTGAATTCAATTTTCTTTAATTGGAACAATAGAATCATTAATCCAAACAAAAATGAAAACAAAAACGAAGAAATCACAAAAAAACCTATTTCATTATCCTCTTTAAAATAGCTCTTTTGAGTCACATTAATTATCGTTTCCAAAACCCCTGTAAACACAAATACTGCCAGAGGAAGTAATATTAATTTTGAATTAATTTTACCTGAATTCTTATTTCTAGTAATGAAATAAATAGCCAAAAAAGTTAATGATATTCCAATAATTTTAGAAATTGAAATAAGCTCTTCATGCCACAAAACCGTAACAATAATAGGTATTCCAATACTCATTTTACTGGCAAATGTAGCAAAAGAAACTCCTCTCAACTGAGCCGTTCTTGCTATAATATAAAAATTGAAAAGAAACAAAAATCCAACCAGAATAGATTGCCATAAATAAGGACTTTTTGGTATTTCAATTAATGAGGCTGGAGTAACAAAAAGAAATAATCCAATGATTAATGCTCCCAAATAATTAAAAATAATAGCATGTAACGTATTCACTTTATGCTTATCAAATTCTTTGAACATGACAACTGAAAATACTGGAAGTGAAATGGCTAAAATAATATCAATCATTACATTTCGTAATTTTTATATATGGATAAGGAATCATTTCCAATAGAAAGTACTTTATTTGCTTCTAAATTTAAAGTTGGCGCCTTTACTCCTTTTTTAAATTTCTTTTCGTTTTTAAAAACAAAAGCTTCATCCCAAATTCCTTCTTTAATAAAAGAATCAATTGTTATTTCACCTCCTTCAACTATTATAGATTGTATGTTTTCTTGGTGAAGTTTAGTCATTAAATTCTCAATTAAATTAGAATCAAACTCCACTTTAATCCCTTGGCAATTATCTTCTTCAAAATTAGAAATAGAATTAACTATCAGTGTTTTCGAATCTTTATTAAAAACAGAAAAATCGCTTCTTGAATTCCATAATTGTAATTTATTATCCAAAATTATTCTTGTGGGATTTTTTCCAGGATAATTACGGGTTGTTAAACTGGGATTATCTACCAAAACAGTCTTTTTTCCCACTAAAATCGCCATTTCCTCACTTCTCATCTTATGAACTAATTCTTTGGTTAACTCCCCTGTTATCCACCTTTCTTGGCCGTGATTTTCCTTTTCCGGTGCAATAAATTTGTCGCTAGTTTGTGCCCATTTCAAGATTACGAATGGCCTCTTCTTTTCATGAAAAGTGAAGAATCGTTTGTTTAGTTCTCTGCATTCGTTTTCAAGAATACCTACTGTTGTTTTAACTCCTTTATTTTGGAGCATTTCAATTCCTTTTCCTGCCACCAAAGAAAAAGTATCTACACAACCCATAATTACTTCGGGTATCTTGTTTTCGATAATTAAATTGGAACAAGGTGGAGTTTTTCCAGTATGAGAACAAGGTTCCAAACTCACATAAAGTGTGGACTGCGAAATGTATTGTTTATTATTTTCGGTAACAGAATTGATGCAATTTACTTCTCCATGACTTCCTCCGTATGGACTTGTGAACCCTTCCCCAATGATTGTATCTTGAAAAACGAGAACTGCTCCGACAGATGGATTTGGCATTGCCAATGGCAAGCCTATAGAAGCCAGTTCAAGGCATCTTCTCATATATGATTCATTTGCTTTCAATATTCAAAAATAGAGTAAAAATGCCTATAAAACAAAAACAGAACTTACTCCGTGAAGTAAACTCTGTTGTTGTCGTAAAAAAGAAAAAAAAAGATAGTTTATCTACCTCTATTTTTATTACGAATCCTAAAATAGAATAGTTGGGTTTTGGGTAATAATAAAACAAGTAAATAATTTAACTCCTTGATTTTTAAATCTAAAATAGCCTTATTTGTTTTGAACTTTTTTTTAAAACTTAATTGTTACTTTAATTAGTTTTTCTTTTCATCTGATGAAGTTGTTTCTCTACAAAGAAATGACAAAAGAGAACCTACTGCTTGTCTCTACTAAAATTATATTTTCATTCGTTTTGTATTTTAAGTTATTATTAAAAGTGTAAATAATAATAAATAGCCAATTTCCTTAAAACTCTAGTCATATAAACGATAACTTACTTATCTTTGTTTACAAATTTAAAATAAGATGTCTAAAAAAAATAATTCAAGTTGTTCATTCTGTGGAAAAAAAAGAGATGATGTATCTATGCTTATTGCTGGTATAGAGGGGCATATTTGTGAAAACTGTATAGAACAAGCAAATGATATAATTACACAAGATCAAAAAACAACTAAGAATATTGATTTAGAGGAGGAAATTAAATTTCTTAAACCAATTGAAATCAAGAATAGATTAGACGAATATATCATTGGACAAGAAGATGCAAAAAAAATTCTTTCTGTTGCTGTTTACAATCACTACAAAAGATTAATAAACCCAGGAAGTGATTCTGATGGAATTGAGTTAGAAAAATCAAATATCTTATTAGTAGGAAGAACGGGGACAGGAAAAACATTATTGGCAAAAACAATTGCAAAAATGCTTAATGTTCCTTTTACAATAGCTGATGCTACAGTTTTTACACAAGCTGGTTATGTAGGTGAAGATGTAGAAAGTTTGTTAACTAGGTTACTACAAGCTGCAGATTATGATGTAGAAGCCGCACAAAAAGGAATCGTTTTCTTAGATGAAATTGATAAAATTGGAAGAAAAGGAGACAGTCCTTCTATCACAAGAGATGTAACTTCGGAGGGAACTCAGCAAGCCTTACTAAAATTGCTAGAAGGAACAGATGTACGTGTACCCCCACAAGGAGGAAGAAAACACCCAGACCAAAAAATGGTAGAAATTGACACTAGAAATATTCTATTTATATCTGGAGGTGCTTTTGACGGAATTGAAAAATTAATTGAAAGAAGAATAAAAACTCAACCTCTAGGATTTGGTGCAGATAACACAGATCTTGACGAGGAAAATCTACTAGAATACATTAGCCCACAAGATGTAAAATCTTTTGGGTTAATTCCTGAGCTAATTGGTCGTTTTCCTATTCTTACTCACTTAAATCCATTGGACAAAGATGCATTGAGAAGAATCTTAACCGAACCTAAAAATGCATTAGTAAAACAATACACCAAGCTTTTTGAATTGGATAATGTACAACTTACTTTCGATAAAAAAGCATTAGATTTTATTGCAAACAAAGCAATAGATTATAAATTGGGTGCTCGTGGGTTGCGTTCTATTTGTGAAGCGATTCTTACGGATGCCATGTTTGAAATTCCTTCTTCAACAGAAATTAAAAAACTGAAAATTACTGAAGCTTACGCAAAAAGTAAATTTGACAAATCTAAATTGAGCAAATTAAAAGTTGCTTAATTGATGAGCCAAGAAGATAACATAGATAAACTTTCTATAAAAAACTGGTCAGAAAAAGACCAGCCTAGAGAAAAGCTGATGAAACTTGGAAGACAAGTATTATCTGATGCTGAACTACTTGCCATTCTTATAGGAAGTGGAAGTAGAAGCGAAAGTGCTATTGAATTGTGCAAACGAATTCTACATCAATCGGATAACAACATCAATCAATTGGCAAAATTATCTGTGAATGATTTGATGAAATTTAAAGGAATTGGTGAAGCAAAAGCTATCTCGATAATTGCAGCTTTGGAAATTGGTAGAAGAAGAAAAAGCGAAGCTGTTATTGTAAAAACTTCCATCACATCTAGCACACACCTTTACGAATACATAAAACCAGTATTAGAAGATTTACCACACGAAGAATTCTGGATTGTATTATTGAGTAGAGCCAATAAAATTATTGACAAACAGCTAATTGGAAGAGGTGGTATTTCTGAAACAACTGCAGATATTAAACTGATATTTAAAAAGTCAATTGAAAGCCTTGCTTCAGGAATTATTCTTGCTCACAATCACCCTTCAGGAAATTTAAAACCGAGTCAAAGTGATATAAATTTGACTAATAAAATTATTGAAGCTTCAAAATTAATGGATATTAAGGTATTGGATCACTTAATAATTGGGGATGGAAATTATTACAGTTTTGCTGACGAAGGAATAATTTAAATCATTATGCCACTTTATTACAAGTTAAAATTACCTTTGTAGCCAATACAAATAAGACAAAACAATGCAAGCAACATACTCACAAAACTGGAAAGACTACGAACTAATAGATGCTGGTGGTGGAAAAAAACTAGAAAGATGGGGAGATATTGTAACTGTGAGACCCGATAGACTAGCTTATTTCCCTCCTGTATTAACGGAAAAAGAATGGGCTATGAAAACCGATTTTGAGTTTGTAGAAGAAACTACAACCTCAGGAAAATGGGTAAAAAAAACGGATGCACCAGATGAATGGCAAATAAAATTTGGTAAAGCTGTATTGAATTTAAAATTAACAAATTACAAGCATCTTGGAATATTTCCAGAACAACAAAGTAATTGGGAATTCATTCAAAACAAAGTAAAAACAGGCGATAGAGTTTTAAACTTGTTTGGATATACAGGAGCTGCTTCTATAATTGCAAAGATAAACCAAGCAGAAGTAATTCACTGTGACAGTGTGAAGAACGTTATAAATTGGGGAAAAGAGAATATGGAGTCTTCAGAAGTAGATGGTATAAAATGGGTGGTTGAAGACGCACTTAAATTTGCTCAAAGAGAAGCCAAAAGAGGAAACAAATACAATGCAATAATTATGGATCCACCCGCTTTTGGGATTGGACCAAAAAAGGAAAGATGGAAATTGGAAGATAAGTTTCAAGACTTACTTAAAACTGCAAAAGAGCTAATAGAAGACAAGGGTTTTATTATAGTAAACACCTATTCTCCAAAGCTTGACGGTAAAAAAATAAAAGACATTGCTAGTTCTGTTTTTAATCAACAAAAAGTATCAGTTACTAGGCTTTCTATGAAAACTACAACTGGAAAAAGACTAGATTTTGGTGAGTTGACTCGAATTCAATTTTAAGGCAATTATAAAAAAAGAATGCATTCCCTTTTAGTAGTTATTAACTTACAGTATTTATCCATAAGGAATTATTGATAAATGGGCAACATTTGAGGGTGATGAAAAAATAAGGCAGGAAGAAGCAAATACCTAGCATAGGCAGAAAAAATTCGGACTAAAAGGAGGAAGAAATATCTTTCATTCGGGTTGGGAGAAATAAATTATTCTTTATCTTTAAGAATGATTACAGCAATTTCAATAAAAGGAAAAACCTATCACTGCGATTTATCTAAACCTTTAGATATTTCTATGCAACTTTCTACCAACAAAGAAAACTCAAGTGCTTGGTATGTAAATCCAGTAAAAATTGAACCTGTGAAAGGGGATGGATTTGTGGGCAGTGTAGCATTAGGTGGCTCGGTAAACTTTCGTGACATTACCTTTAATCCACACGGAAACGGTACTCACACAGAGTCTGTTGGTCATATTGCCAAAGAAATTTACTCCATTAACAAAACACTTACAAAATTCCATTTTTTGGCGCTCGTCATTTCTGTTGAGCCAGAAGTTTGTGCTAAAAATGAAGGAACAAGAAAAATTGGAGATAAAATAATAAGCCTTAGTCAAATAAAAAATGCTGTTGGCAATCACAAACCAGAAGCTATTTTGATAAGAACAAATCCAAACACTCAAGAAAAACTGACGAGACAGTATTCCAATTCAAACCCTGCATATCTATGTGACAAGGCTGCTCAATTTATTACAGAAAACGGAATAGATCATTTATTAATCGACTTACCTTCTGTAGATAAAGAATTAGATGAAGGAAAATTACTAAGTCACAAAGCATTTTGGAAATACCCAGAAAAGACTCAATTTCACAAAACAATTACAGAATTTATTTTTGTCCCAGATGAAATTGAAGACGGAGAATATGTATTGAATCTTCAAATTGCTCCGTTCGAAAATGATGCAAGTCCAAGTAAGCCGACCTTGTATAAATTGACTTACTAAGTTTTAAGATATAATTATAAAAAAACGAACAAGAAGATTTTATTATGAATATTAATAAGCTATGAACATTGAAGAATACAGAGAGCATTGCATTGGCAAGCCTGGTGTAACAGAAGGATTTCCTTTTGATTTAAATACTTTAGTATTCAAAGTTATGGGTAAAGTTTTTGCACTTACCAATGTTGAGGAATTTAAAAGCATAAATCTAAAATGTGAACCAAAATTTGCTCTTGAATTAAGAGAAGAATACGAAGGAATAAAACCTGGATACCACATGAATAAAAAACATTGGAATACTTGTGATACCAAAAATGACATTCCTAATAAATTGTTTAAAAAACTAATTGACGATTCTTATAATTTAGTAGCTAGTAAATTAAAAAAAGTATTAAAAGAGGAATTGAAAAACCTAAACTAATATTTAAGATAATATTAATTTAGAATCAGAATTTAAGATTACTTTTAGGTATAAAATTAAACCATGAAAAACAACAAAATATTTAAGTATTTCATAGCAGGCCTTTTATATTTACTTCCTTTGGTAGTATTTGGCTACGTATTGTATATTGCCTTTATTTGGATAGACGGTATAATTCCTGAAGAATACAATAAAATTCCTGGATTGGGAATAGTGATAATTGTAACTTTTTTAACCATATTTGGATGGTTTACAACAATTTCTAAAATTGATGATGTAGCCAAACAGTATTTTTTTAAGGCCCTAAATAAAGTTCCTGTTTTAAAAAGTATTTATTCTACTCTGGAGGATGTTTCCTCTGCTTTGGTGGGAAATAAGAAAACTTTTGACAAACCCGTTTTAGTGAAATTATCCAAAAATCACGACATGGAAAGAGTTGGTTTTATAGCCAAAGAAGATTTGGAGTTTTTGGGAATTGGGAAAGATAAAATTGCTGTAGCATTACCATTTACCTTTAGTTATATGAGTAAAATAATCATTGTACCCAGAGAGAACGTAACTCCAATCAATGCAAAATCATCTGAAGTAATGAAGTTTTTACTTTCTGGAGGAATTACAGAAGAAGAAATGAAAGAAAAAATAGAAATTGAAGAAGAAGAAAGTTAAATCTCAATCTCTCCTGAATAAACACTTTCGCCTTTTCCTATTAGCCAAATATCATTAAAACTTTGATCGGATAATTGATTAAATTTAATTGTCAATTCACCTCCTTGAACTTTTATCAAAACTGGTGAATTCATATTGTATTTCAAAGCTCCAGTCAGTGCTACTGCTGTTGCTCCAGTTCCACAAGATAAAGTTTCATCTTCTACTCCCCTTTCATAAGTTCTAACCTCTAATACATCTGATTTCTTCTGAACATAATTTACATTAGTCCCTTGTTCTCTAAACCTGGAATTATACCTCACTTTATGTGCTTCTAGTACAATATCTAAATTTTGAATATCTCCTTTATATTCAATATAATGTGGTGAACCTGTATGAATAAAAAAATGATTCTCACCAATTTCTACTTGTTCTACATTCCCCATTTTTAGCTCCACAACATCTTCGTTTATAGTTGCTTCATGAATTCCATCAATGGCATTAAATGTAGTTTTGGATTCTATAATATTCAAATATTTAGCGAAAGCAACTGCACATCTACTTCCATTTCCACAAAAGCTTTTAGTACCATCTGCGTTAAAATAAATCATGTCAAAATCTACCGAATCATGGTTCTCGATTAAGATTAATCCATCTGCACCTATACCAAATTTCCTGTTGCAAAGACGAGCAACTAAATCCAAATTATTTTTATCAAAAACAAACTCTCTGTTATCAATCATAACAAAATCGTTTCCTGTCCCTTGGTATTTGTGAAATTTTAGATTCATAGTACTTTATCTTTTTGATTCTCTGTCCAAAAATTTTTTTTCCTTTAATGTAAGGCTTTCAATCCCTTTTTTTTTAATCTTATCTAGAAGATTATCAACTTGCTTCTTTATTTTAGCTTCAATTTGATTGTAATCATAATCATCTCGTGGAACAGAATTCCTTTCCAATAATATCGTTTTTTTTCCAAACCCTATCCAGTTAATTAATTTATCTAAAAAACTCATAATTTACTTTTTTGTCTGTGAAAATAATAAATCTTTTTCCTTTCTAGTTAAACTTTCATAGCCTGATTTTTTCACCTTACTTAGAATATCAGTAATGTTTTCTTTTCTTAATTTGTTATTTGAAGTATCTGATTGCTTTTTTTGCTTCCCTCCTTTTTCTACTTTCAGTTTTGACTTTTTATTCTTTACAAAAAACTTAGGGAAATTTAAGGATAATATAGTACCCAAAAAGACTTCAAAGCGCCTCAATACATTGTTCCCTTTTTTCATTCTAGTAGCATAATAGAACCCGAAAAAAGCTCCTCCCAAATGGGATAACCATCCTCCTTCATTTGCCCCTTCTAACCCAACATTTGCTTGAATTTTAATGAAATCTAATAAAATAAAAAAGCCGACTATGTATATTAATTTGATAGGCTGTGGGATAAACATCAGTTTGAATTCATCATTGGGATACATAACTCCTATCACAACCAAAATTGCAGTAACCGAAGCCGAAGCGCCTATTAAAAACCCATCTGATACGAGTGAAAAAGCAGGTAAAAAATTAAATCCTAATACAAATAATAAATAACCAGTAAAACCTCCAGCCAAGTATAAACTAAATAATTTTTTGTTCCCTAATTTATTTACAAAATAAGATCCTGAAAAGTAAAGCATGATCATGTTCCAAAACAAATGCCCAATGCCTGAAAAAGAATGGGCAAACATATAAGTAACAATAGTCCATGGCTTAAAAACTAATTCCATAAAATTGGAAGAAGCTCCATAATAATGTGCAATTTGAAAACCTGGGCTTCCTAGTTTAATTAAAATTGATACCAACAATGAAACTATGAAAAACCCAACATTTACCATAATCAATTTTACGACCATAGATCCCGAATTGAACTGATGCTTTATATTCTCAGATATTGAACTCATTTATTAGTTTTATTGAATACAAAATTACAAATTTTATCAAATAGAACTCAATTATGTAGTACTAAGATATCATTTAACTCTACTTAATAAAAAAAAACAGTAGTTTCATGAAAAAGGAGCAAATATTAAAAATCAAAATTGTAATTTTAATATTAGTACAAATGCACTTATATGATTCAATCTAAAATATAATGAAATTAATTTTAAATCTCTTAAGCTTAATTGCTTTTCTTTTCTTAACTACTACTAATGCTAATTCGCAAAATAGTTTTTTACCTAACAATGAGGTGAAAGTGATAAAAAACAGTGATACTTTAATGTTACCGTGGGCAGGTGGAATAAATTACGCACAAGTATCAACAATAGATTTGAACCTAGATGGAAAAGAAGATTTAATCGTATTTGACAGAGCTGACCACAAAGTAATCCCTTTTGTAAACATTGGAACTCCAGGAAACATTAAGTTTAAATATGCACCAAAATACATTGAAGTATTTCCTAATTCTATTGGCTGGATGCTCTTAAGAGATTACAACTGTGATGGGAAGAAAGATGTGTTTTATTCAGCTTCTGGAGGTGTTATGAGCGTGAGTAAGAACAGCTCTAATTCTAGACTAAAGTTTGATTTAATCGATAATAAAGTACCTTCTGATCAATATCCTGGAGGAAACATAGGAATTTATATTCCTTCTAGTGACATTCCTGCTATTGGTGATGTAGATCATGATGGAGATATCGACCTTATTACTTTTGGAGTTCTTGGAACTTCCTTAGAATATCACAGAAATTACAGCATGGAAAATTATGGAAATTGTGATTCTTTGGACTATACATTAAAGAATTACTGTTGGGGACACTTTTTAGAAGTAGGAATTAACACCAATAAACTCGTGCTTTTTGATACGTGTACTTATAATATTCCTAACCCAGAAGGAACCTCTGGTGGTTCTGGCTCATCTAGGCATATTGGATCTTCAGTAACCATGATAGATGAAGATGGAGATAGTGTGATGGATTTATTATTAGGTGATGTAACTTTTAACAATGTTGTGCTAGGAATAAATGGAGGAACAGCTCCCAATCAAAACTCTAGTATTGTTAATCAAGACACAGCTTTCCCTTCGTATGACACTCCAATTGACTTAACTCTTTTTCCAGGTATTTTTATAGAAGATATTGACAATGATGGAATTAATGACATGATTGCATCTCCAAATACTGCCGAACTTGCCCAAAACTATGAGAGTATGTGGTATTACAAAAACAAAGGAACTAATAGATTCCCAAATTTTGAATTTGTAAAAAAAGACTTACTACAAGATGAAATGATTGAACTTGGCGAGAATTCAATCCCCGAATTATTTGATTACAATGCAGATGGATTAATGGATTTGATTGTATCTAATTACGGTTACTTTAATAAAGATAGCACTACTTATGATTGTAAAATTTCTTTGTATAAAAATGTGGGAACAACACTTAATCCAATGTTTCAGTTTATTACAGAGGATTACCAAAACATTGCAGCTTTAAAACTTGGAAACTCCCTTCACCCTACTTTTGGAGATATTGATGGAGATGGAGATGAAGACATGATTCTTGGAAATAGCGAAGGTTATTTACACCTATTTGATAATACAGCAGGATCTGGAAACACAGCTAGTTTTAGCATCTCAAGTTATAGATTACAAGATTACATTGGCGATACAATAGATATTGGACAGTTTTCTGCTCCACAGTTGTTTGATTATGACAATGACGGAGATTTAGATTTAATAATAGGAAAAGTAAATGGAAGTATTCGTTACTACCGTAACATTGGAACAACTTCAGCTTATAGTTTCCAGAGAATTACTGATAGTTTAGGAAAAGTAGAGATACATGAAGTTTGGGACTTATATGGAGCTGCAACTGGTTTCTGTACGCCAAAGTTTGTTAGAGATGGAAGTACAGTAACACTTTATAGTGGAAGTCAACAAGGTGGAATATATTCTTACTCAGGAATAAACCCTGCCAATCCTTTCCAAACTTTTATTATTGATACAGTAATTAATCAAAACCAAAATGGATTGAGAACAGTCCCTGTGCTCTATGATTTTAAAAATGATGGGAACATGGATATGATTGTCGGTAACACAAGAGGAGGACTAAATTTCTATACTATGGGTGCTGGTTATCTAGGTCTAAATAATAATTTACCAGAAATAGATTTTTCACTGTATCCAAACCCAGCTTCCAATTTTATAAATATTGAATTGGACCAATCTGCGTACAGAAACAATTCTATGAAGATATACAACTTGTTAGGAGAATTAATTACTGAAAAACGCATCTCTACTTCAAGAATTAGTTTAGATGTATCTAACTACCCTAAAGGAGTTTATTTAATTAATATTAACTCAGAACAAGGGAATAAAACGAAGAGATTTATAGTTCAGTAAGTCAAGGTATAATTGATTGATAAAAAACTTTTTACTAATCACTATAGCTATTCACTAAATAAATGGATACTCAATCTTCGCCAAAAACAAAGCAGATCCATCTACTGATTTACCCGCATTTTGCCTGTTTTTTGACTCTATAATTTTCTGAAAATCTTCTTGACTAACCCTTCCTCTTCCAACATCAATAAGAGTTCCTACAATGGCTCTTACCATGTTTCGCAAGAATCTATCAGCTGTAATAGTGAATTTATATTGCCCTTTATTTAAGTCCGTTACTTTGGCAAATGAAACGTCACAATTATTAGTGTAAGCATCAGAATGCAATTTACTAAAAGAAGTGAAATCTGTAATAGCTAAAAGTTTACTTGCCGCTTCATTCATTAAATCAATATTCAAATCAGCAGAAATATAGTACGAGAAATCGGTTAAAAAAGGATTCAACTTTGTATGAAAAAAATATTCATATGTACGAGCAGTAGCATCAAATCTAGAATGAGCTTCGGGATGCAAAGCCATAATATTTTCTATTACAATTGAATCTGGCAAAACACCATTTAGCTTGTAGACTAAATTATCCACAAGAATTTCAGCATCAAAATGAGCAAAAAACTGAGAAGCATTAACTCCTGTATCCGTTCTTCCACAACCAGTTACTTTTAGCTCTGTTCTTTGCAACAAACTCAATCCTTTGTTCAATTCTTCTTGCACAGAGACAGCATTATCCTGAATTTGCCATCCATGAAAATCTTTTCCGTTAAAAGCTAATTGTATAAAATATCTGGTCATTGATTTAATAATTTCAATACAAATGTAGGAATCGAATGATTAATGACAAAAAAACGACAAGTTATCCGTACATTGGTATAAAAATAAATAAAATGGGAAAAGGAAAAGATGCAAAAAAAGCAGTAAAAAAAGAAGCAACTAAATCATTGAAAGAAAAAAGAGCAGAAAAAAAAGCAAAAAAATCCTAAGTGAATTAATGCATATGTAAAAAGTGTTTTTTTTGTTAATCATCAAATAGAAATAATCAATTCATTATTTTTGAATTTACAGTAATTAAAATAATAATGAATCTATACACTACTAATCTTACTAAATTCATAGGCCTTTCTACTTTTTTTTGTATTATTCTCTATTATGCTATAGATGAATATTACTTGAATCTTATCAGTACTTTAGGAATTGTTTCATTTGGTATTATTCACGGTGCTAATGATTTAATTTTATTAAAAAAGAACAAGAAAACTATTTCATTTAAATCTTTCCTCGCAGGGTATTTAGCAGTAGTGATTATAAGTGTACTTATTTTCTATTTAATTCCAACATTCTCAATTGTTTTTTTTATTCTATTTAGCTCCTATCATTTTGGAGAGCAACAATGGACTATGCTATGTAAATCAAATTCAAAAAAAATTAAATTATTTTATTTTTTTTATGGATTATTATTATTCTCTACACTATTCGCATTACACAAAGATTACGTCAACAAAATTATATGTGATATTACCAAGATATCAATTGATACTGAGTTTCTAATTGCACTGTTTTTTTTCTCTTTAATTGGTTCAATAATAAGCTTTATTATTAATTTTAAAGAATTAAAAACTCAACTAATTCATCAATTTATCCTTACAGTTATTCTGATTACATTTTTCTTTAGCTCGTCATTAATTTGGTTTTTTGGTGTCTATTTTGTCATATGGCATAGTATACCTTCCATTATAGAACAATCAAAATTTATTTATGGAGCTAGTACAAAAGAATCATTTATTAAGTATTTAAAAGATGCTTTAATTTACTGGTCAATATCAATAATTGGTTTATTAATAGCCTATTATTTACTTAAAAACGAACAAGAATTACTCATTAGTATTTTCTTTTCTTTTCTAGCAGCTATAACATTTCCACATACTTTTGTTATTTTCAAGATAAAAGGAAAGAATTTGACACTTAAAAGTTGAAATAAAGGGAGAAAAGATTTGATAAAAGAAAAGGTTTTACTATTTTTGCAATCCGAATAAATAAAAAACAAACTAATTATGTACGCAATTGTAGAAATAGCAGGGCAACAATTTAAAGTTGTGAAAGACCAGACGCTTTTCGTTCACAGATTGCAAGACGAAGAAGGAAGTACAGTTACTTTCGACAGAGTTTTGTTAACTGAAAATGACGGTAAAGTTACTCTTGGCGCCCCGGCTATCAAAGGTGCTTCAATAACTGTAAAGGTTGAAGAACATCTGAAAGGTGATAAAGTTATCGTCTTTAAAAAGAAAAGAAGAAAAGGATATAAACTAAAGAAAGGACACAGACAGTATTTGACTAAACTTACTGTAACTGCAATTTCATAAAAATTAATAGATATGGCTCATAAGAAAGGTGCTGGTAGTTCGAATAACGGAAGAGAATCAGAATCAAAAAGATTAGGTGTTAAAATTTTTGGTGGACAAGCTGCAATTGCAGGAAACATCATTATTCGCCAAAGAGGAACAAAACACCATGCCTCTACTAATGTAGGGATGGGGAAAGATCATACTTTATTTGCTAAAGCTGATGGTATAGTAACATTTACAAAGAAAAGAGACAACAGATCATTTGTATCTGTAGTTCCTTTCGAAGCATAAAAGATTACAACTTAAAATAGTGAAGCATCAATTCTATATTTAGAATTGATGCTTTTTTTGTTCTAGGTAATTTTTAAGTTTGCTCAAGTATTTCAAAAAAATATAAATAATAGAAAATAACACGTATCATTGTGATTCAGAGCATTCATATTCAGAACCTCACAGAGGATATTTAACGTTTTGTATTCAATTAATATTTCAATGAATAGAGATACTGAAATAAATTCAGCAGGACTAACGAAGAAAGCTTTTCTAAAAGATGTCAATGAATAATAAATTGACTAATAAATCTTATCTTTACACATGGAACAAGGAGAAACAGTAATTTCGATAAAAAGTGGGAAAATTTTCTACAAAGACCATTTAGTCCTAAATTCTATTGATATAGAATTAGTAAAGGGAGAATTCGCTTATTTAATTGGGAAAACTGGGAGTGGAAAAAGTTCCTTATTGGATGCTATTTATGGAGAAATAAAATTTAATGATGGAAATGCAAAAGCTGTTGGTTTTGATTTAATGAAACTAAAGACCAAAGATGTTCCAATGCTTAGAAGAAAAATCGGAAATGTTTTTCAGGATTTTAAACTATTGTATGATAGGACAGTATATGAAAATTTAAGATTTGTGCTAGAAGCTACAAACTGGAAAGGAAAGAAGAAAATAGACGAGCAGATTTTTAAAGTTCTTAAAATGGTAGGCATTTCTGGAAAAGAAAATAACTACCCTCACCAACTATCAGGAGGAGAACAACAAAGAGTCTCTATTGCTAGAGCTTTGTTAAATGAGCCAGATTTGATTATTGCAGATGAGCCAACTGGAAGTTTAGATCCAGAAACTGCCAGAGAGATAATGGATTTATTGATTAATATTTCGCAGCAAGGTGTTACCATTTTTATGGCTACTCATCATTACAAAACAATTGAAATGTACCCAGGGAAAATTTTCCAATGTGTGAACAATGAAGCCAAAGAAATGGCTATCAAATACAGTTAGATGATTGACTACAAAAATAAAACTGTATGGATTACTGGAGCTAGCTCGGGAATTGGAAGAGCTTTAGCTATTCAATTTTCAGCTATGGGAGCCAATCTAATTCTATCTGCACGTAACAATGAAAAACTATTGGAAACACTAAACATGTGTTCTAATCAATTACAAATAAAATTACTCCCTTTAGACCTGGAAGACTATGAATCTGTAGGTAGAAAATCAAATACAGCTCTTGCTCTTTTTGGAGGAATTGATTTATTGATAAATAATGGAGGAATAAGTCAAAGAGGATTGGCAGTAGACACTCCAATATCTGTAGATAAAAAAATTATAGATATAAATTACTTTGGAACAGTAGCCCTTTCAAAAGCTATACTTCCACATTTTATAGAAAAAAAATCAGGACAAATTGCTGTTACATCTAGTGTAGTTGGTAAATTTGGTTCCCCACTTCGTACTTCTTATGCTGCATCTAAACACGCTATACACGGCTTTTTTGATAGTCTGAGAGCAGAAGTTAACCAATACAATATTGGAGTAACAATTGTGTGCCCAGGACCTATAAATACGAATATATCAGAAAATGCTATCACGGCAAGTGGTAAAAGTCAAAACAAAAAAGATGATGCAATTGCTGGAGGAATCTCTCCCGAAGTACTTGCGAAAAAATACATAAAAGCCTTACAAAAAAATAAACAAGAAGCCTGGATAGGTAAAAAAGAAGTGTTTGCTATTTATATCAAAAGATTCTTCCCTACTCTATTCTCCAGGATAATCAGAAACGTAAAAGTAACTTGAAAAATAAAACATTAATTACCATTGTTGGGCCAACAGCAATAGGAAAAACAGCATTCTCGGTAAAATTAGCTAAAGAGCATAAAACCGAAATTATTTCAGCAGATTCGCGTCAATTCTTTAAAGAAATGAGCATAGGAACTGCAAAACCTACCGAAGAAGAAATGGAGGGAGTTCCTCATCATTTTGTAGATTTCTTGCCTGTAGAAGAATTTTATACAGCTGGTAAATTTGAAAATGATGTGATGCAAAAACTAGATGAGTTATTCAAAACTCACGATACTGTTGTGATGACGGGAGGATCTGGATTGTATGTAAATGCAGTATGGAGTGGTATTGATGAAATGCCTGGTGATGCAGAAATAAGAGCTGTATTAAACGAAGAATTGAAAGAGCACGGATTAAGATTTTTACAGCAGAAACTTAAAAAATTGGATTACGAACATTTCAGAGTAATGGACAAGAGAAATCCACAAAGAGTAATACGTGCGATTGAAGTATGCTTAGCTTCGGGTAAAAAATACTCTGAATTAAGGTTTAAAACTGCTAAGGAAAGACCATTTAACATTGTGAAAATTGGATTAACTGCGGACAGAGAATTAATGTACGATAGAATAAACAAAAGAGTAGATGAAATGGTGAAGAATGGATTGGTAGAAGAAGCTAAAGCTCTACTGTCTAAACGTGAACTAAACTCATTAAATACAGTTGGATACAAAGAATTATTTGCTCATTTTGATGAAGAAACTACTTTGGAATTTGCTGTTGAAAAAATAAAACAAAACACACGTAACTTTGCAAAGAGACAATTGACTTGGTTCAAAAAAGATAAAGAAACAAAGTGGTTTGATATTGAAGAAATGGATAAAATATCGGACTATATTTCTAAATCGGAAGAAGAATAATTACTTCTATTTTATACCCATTTTTTCATAGCACTCTATTTTAGGATATATTCCATAATTATTGGTTTATAGTTCTTTTACTTGTACCACGCTTTCAAGAATAAATCCGACCAAAAATGGTTTTATTTTATCTTCTTTTTTCTGCAATAGGCGATTTGGTCTTTTTGTATCGTCCATTTACAGAAAAAATATTTCTTCTATTACAGAAGGAGTAAAAGGAGATTCTGTTGGCAAGTTCGAACAACTTCTTGAGAAATAAACCAAATGAATTCTCAAGAGAAACGAGTAAAAAGAGATCGTTATAAAAGGATTAAACAATTCCATTCAGAATAATAATTAAACTTGCAACTAATTAACATTTGAAAGTAAATATGTTTTTACAAAAAACATATTTACTTTCAACTATACAATTATCTTTAATAGCGCATTTAAAATTTAGCATAAATGAAAAAAAATATTGCAATCATTGCTGGAGGTTATTCTAATGAATTGGAAATTTCACTCAAAAGTGTAGAAACTATTTATGAACACCTTCCTAAAGATAGATACAATTCTTTTGTGGTAATAATAAACGCGGAAGGATGGAATGTTAGACTTCATGAAGCTTTATTACCAATAAATAAAAATGATTTTTCATTTGTTAAAGACGGAAAAAAAATAAATTTTGATTGTGTTTACCCTACCATTCATGGCACTCCAGGAGAAGATGGAAAGCTTCAGGGATATTTTGATATGCTTGGAATTCCTTATAATTCTAGTAGTCAAAAATCTTCTGCACTAACTTTTGACAAATGGCTATGTAACCAGGTGTTGCAAAACAATGGAATAAACTGCTCTCAGTCTATCTTACTTAACGACAGATCTGAAATGTTTGACACAAGAAAAATTGTAAGTGAATTAGGATTGCCTTGTTTTGTAAAACCAAATGATGGAGGATCTAGTTTTGGAATTTCCAAAGTAAAAAAAACAATTCAACTAATTCCTGCTATAAATAAAGCATTTACAGAAGGAAATGGAGTAATGATTGAATCATTTCTTGATGGAAAGGAAGTTACTTGCGCTTGTTATAGAGCAGGTGATAAACTATACGATTTACCCCTAATAGAAATCGTGAGCGAAAATGAATTTTTTGATTACGAAGCAAAGTACGAAGGTTTATCGCAAGAAATATGTCCTGCAAGAATAGAGGACTCAGTAAGAGACGAAGTGCAAGAGTTAACAAGGAAAATATATCAATTACTTGATTTAAAAGGATTAATAAGAATCGATTATATATTGGTAAATAATAAACCTTTTGTAATTGAGATCAATACAGCTCCTGGAATGACAGCAGAAAGTTTGGTTCCAAAAATGGTGAAGGAACAAGAAAACTTAGATTTATCTATTCTTTTTGACAAATTAATTCAAGAAGCATTATCTATTTAACCTGTATAGATTACTCAAATTTTAGATTACTAATTAACACTTGTGAAACAAAAAATTGTAACTTAGTAATTGATTAACAATTTAATACTTCAATGAAAAATATTTTTTATCTAACTGTCTTAATGGCAACTTTATACAGTTGTAAAACTGATTTTGAAATAAATGCAGCTTATAAAAAAATTCCTATTATTTATGGAGTGTTGGACCAAAGTGTGGATACACAATTTATAAAAATAAACAAGAGTTTTTTAGGAACTAATAACTCGGCTTATTCAAGTGTAAATGATTCTATGTATTTTGATGATGTCACTGTTAGAATTGAAGAATTAGATGATGATGAGAATGTATTGAGACTTTTTTCTTTGCAAGAAAAATTTGTTCCAGTACCTCCAGGATCAGGAATATTTTTTACTGGTCAACAAAAAGTATATTACTTTACTGATATTTTAGATGAAACAAAAGAATACAAAATTGTGGGAGAAGGAGATGGACAACCATTTTCGGCTACTACAAATTTAATTGCTGATTTTGGTTTTGAATTAAGTTTCAAGAATGGGCTTCAATCTCCTCGCGGTATTGGATGGTATAACTCTGGTGTATATTCTGAAGTTGTCCCAAAATGGAGACAATCTGATGATGGAGAAGTGTATGATGCCACAGTAAGATTCAACTACACAGAATATAGGAATGGAATAGCAACTCCCCTATCTGTTGATTGGTATATGGGAAGTGTAAACTCAACTGGTTCTGGTACATTATCTATAAAAAGCGATGCAGAAAGCTTTTTTGCTTTTCTTTCAAATAGTACAATACTTCAAGATACGATAGGTGTTACAAAAAGAGTTATTGGAAAAATTGAATTTAGAATAACTTCAATAAATCAAATATTGGAAACATACATTGATATAAACAAACCAAATAGTGCTATTGCATTTGACAAACCAGACTACACCAACATTGAAGGTGGAAGAGGTATTTTTGGTAGTAGATATACTTCGATTATAACTTCTAATCAAGAGTTTAATGATAAAACGACAGAGCATTTATGCTTTGGGAGTTACACAGGTGATTTTAAATTCTGCTCAAACAATAATAGGTACAACACTGAAGCCTACTATTGTCCTTGATAATAAAAAAAATTATATAAAAATTGGTGTATTTCAATATTTACGTTACTTGCAATAGCAACTTTTTTTACTTTGGTTAATCCTTTAGAAGTTAAAAAAATTCTTAGTTTAATTCACTTCGTAAGTGTTCAACTCCTTTGTTATTTGAACATTATCAAATTCTAATTGAACCTCATTTATGAATTCTTTATGGTGTTTTTCTTCGTATCGTGCAGAGAAATGACCTATTAATAATTTTACAGCTTTGGCTTGTTTTGCAATTTTTCCAGCTTGCTGAGCTGTAGAATGGAATGTCTTTTTAGCCAAGGCTATTTCTTTGTTCAAAAATGTAGTTTCGTGGTACAACACAGTCACATTCTCTATGATAGGAATTATCTTTTCTCTAAAAGCTGTATCCGAACAAAAAGCGTAACTTCTTGATTCCTCTGGAGGAAATGTAAAAACACTATTGGCTATTACTTCTCCATCAGGTTTTACAAAATCTGCTCCCTCTTTTATTTTTTGAATCTCATAATGAGGCACTTCGTAAAACTTAAGCTTTTCTGCTTTTACCTTTCTAAGAATTGGTTTTTCTTTAAAAAAAAATCCATTCGTAAGAATTTTATGTTTCAAAGGGATTGTAAACACTTGCATATTTTTATCTTCCATTACCAATTCACTTTCTTTGCTTTCTAGAAAAGTGTAGTTTATTTTAAAACGTAATTGGGTGTAGGAAGCACGTAATTGCACATTAATTATCTCTTCTATCTCTTTGGGTGCATGAATGTTTAAATCTCCTACTCTTCCCAATAAATGCATGGAAGAGATTAATCCTACTAACCCAAAGTAATGGTCGCCATGAAGGTGAGAAATAAAAATATGATTGATCTTGAGAAAACTAATTTTTGCTTTTCTTAATTGAACTTGTGTTCCTTCTCCACAATCTACTAAATAATATTTATTGGAATAATGAATTAACTGAGAAGTTGGTCTTTTGTAAATAGTAGGCAAGGCACTTCCACTTCCTAATATGGTTACTTCAAATTTTTCCATTTATTATTTTTTTACTTCTTAAACTTCCTCGTATCTAAAACAATCAATAGCGTGGTCGTTTACCATTCCTACTGCTTGCATAAAAGCATAACAAATGGTAGAACCTACAAATTTGAATCCTCTCCTTTTTAGATCCTTGCTCATTGCATAAGACTCGGGAGAAGTAGCTATTGCTCCTCTCCTATCTTGAATAGTATTTTTAATTACTTTTCCGTTTACAAAACTCCACAAATAATCCGAAAAACTTCCTTTCTCTTTTACTATTTGATGAAAAGCTTGTGCATTGGTTACGGCAGCTCTTATTTTTAGTTTGTTTCTAACGATAGCTGGATTAAGAATTAACTCTTGGATTTTTTCTTCCTCATACAACCCCATTTTATCTGGATCCAATCCATCAAATGCTTCGTAATACCCTTCCGTTTTCTTTAGAATTGTAATCCAACTCAGTCCTGCTTGAGCTCCATCTAAAGTTAATTTTGCAAATAATTCTTTGTCATCATAAACTGGAACTCCCCATTGCTTATCGTGATAATCCACATAAATTTGATCTGAGCCACACCAAGAGCATCTAGTTTTCATTTTATTTCCTTTTAGAAGCAATCAATGTATTCTTCAGTAAAGAAGCAATTGTCATTGGCCCAACTCCACCAGGAACAGGAGTAATGAAAGAACACTTCTCTGCTACTTCATCAAATTTCACATCTCCTGCCAATCTGTATCCGTTCTTTTTAGTTTTGTCTGCAATTCGTGTAATTCCAACATCAATTACTACTGCGTTATCTTTCACCATATCTGCTGTAATAAACTCTGGTTTCCCAAGTGCTACAATCAAAATATCAGCCATTAAAGTCAATTCTTTTAAATTAACAGTTCGACTATGAGTTAGTGTTACTGTACTATTTCCTGGGTAAGTATTTCTTCCCATCATAATACTAATTGGAGCTCCCACAATATTACTTCTTCCTACCACTACACAGTGTTTACCAGAAGTTTCAATGTTGTAACGTTCTAGTAATTGTAAAATTCCAAAAGGAGTTGCTGGTAAAAATGCAGGTAAATTTAATGCTGTTCTTCCTATGTTTTCTGGATGAAAACCATCTACATCTTTTTTAGGATCAATAGCCTGTGTTACTTTCTTTTCACTAATGTGATCAGGCAATGGCAATTGAACAATAAATCCATCAATTTCATCATTATGATTTAATTTATCAATCTTATGAAGCAATTCATCTTCAGATATTGTATCGGGTAATCTTACTAAAGTACTTTTAAAACCAACTCTTTCACAAGCAACAACCTTTGCATTAACATAAGTCTTACTCGCTCCATTACTTCCTACCAAGACAGCAGCCAAATGAGGAATTTTCTTTCCTTTGGATTTTAAATAAGTTACTTCTCCTTTTATTTCATCTTGAATTTCAAGCGAAGTTTTTTTACCGTCTATTAGTATCATGGTTTTATTAATTAGTAGTTAGTAGTTAGTCTAAAAAACTTAGGACTAACGAGTAAAATCTGATGACTTATTTACATTCCTCCTCCTTTCTGCATTTGTTTCATCTGTTTCATCATTCCCATCATTCCCTTCTTGTTATTCATCATTTGCATCATCTTGCTCGTATCCTTGAACTGTTTCAGTAATTTGTTTACTTCCTGAATGTTAGTTCCACTTCCTTTTGCAAGTCTTTGTTTTCTTGTTCCGTTTAGTACAGTTGGGTTTTCTCTTTCGTGTGGAGTCATAGATAAAATAATAGCTTCTATTCCTTTAAAAGCATTTTCATCAATATCGGTATCTTTCATTTGCTTACTTGCCCCAGGAATCATTCCAATCAAGTCTTTCATATTCCCCATTTTCTTAATCTGCTGTAATTGAACAAGAAAATCATTGAAATCAAATTTATTTTTAGCAATTTTAGCTTGAAGCTTTTTCGCTTCTTCTTCATCAAATTGTTGTTGTACTTTTTCTACCAAAGAAACAACATCTCCCATTCCCAAAATCCTATCTGCCATTCTACTTGGATGAAATACATCCAAAGCCTCCATTTTTTCACCTGTACCAATGAATTTAATTGGTTTATTCACTACAGATTTAATAGAAATTGCAGCTCCACCTCTTGTGTCACCATCTAATTTGGTAAGGATAACTCCAGTAAAATCTAAACGGTCGTTAAATGTTTTTGCTGTATTCACAGCATCTTGACCTGTCATGGAATCTACTACAAACAAAATTTCTTGAGGGTTTATCGTTCTCTTGATTTCCTCAATCTCGTTCATCATTTTCTCATCCACGGCCAAACGACCAGCTGTATCAATTATTACAGAATTAAATCCATTTTGCTTTGCATAAGCAACTGCTGCTTCTGCAATTTTTACAGGATTCTTTTCTTCTTTGTTAGAGTAAACTTCAATTCCAAGTTGCTCTCCCAATACATGCAATTGGTCTATTGCTGCAGGACGATAAACATCACAGGCAGCCAATAATACTTTTTTCTTCTTTTTGTCTGTTAAGAATTTAGCTAATTTCCCAGAGTGTGTTGTCTTTCCAGAACCCTGAAGACCAGCCATCAAAATAATAGAAGGATTTCCTTGAGTATCTAGCTCTACACTTTCACTTCCCATCAATTTAGTCAGTTCTTCGTTGGTGATTTTTATCATCAACTGACCCGGAGATATAGATTTTAATACATTTGCTCCTAAGGCTTTTTCCTTAATTGTACTGGTAAAATCTTTGGCTGTTTTGTAGTTAACATCAGCATCTACCAATGCTCTACGAATTTCTTTTACAGTTTCGGCAACATTAATTTCTGTTATCTGCCCCTGCCCTTTTAATACTTTAAAGGCTCTTTCTAACTTATCTGATAAATTATCAAACATAATTCTTTGTTCTTATTTTATTACTAATTCTTATTATTCAAATATAGGTATTCCAATTAAGTTTACTTAAAGGAATATCCCTACATTTTTTCAGGAACACTAATTCCTAATAAACTCATTGTAAACTCTACTGTTTCTGACACTTGCTGGGTTAACAACAATCTCAAATTTTGTTTTTTATCGTCTTCTTCTTTAAAAATAGAAACCGACTGATAAAATGAATTATACAATTTCACCAATTCATAGGTATAATTAGAAACTAAGGCCGGACTTTGATTCTTTCCTGCTTCAGTTATCATTTCCGGCAATCCTGCCAAATGTTTGATTATATCCAACTCACTTTTTTCTACTTCTGTTTCTATTTCAATTGTTCCTTTAGCACTTTGTTTTCTCAATATAGATTGAGTCCTAGCATAAGTATATTGAATAAAAGGCCCTGTATTTCCGTTCAAATCTATCGATTCTTCTGGATTGAACATCATAGATTTTCTTGGGTCTACTTTCAGTAAATAATACTTCAATCCTCCCATTCCAATTGTTTTATAAAGCGAATTTCTTTGCTCTTCACTCATTCCTTCTAGGTGACCTCTTTCTTCTGCAATTGCTTTTGCATCATCTACCACATCTTGCATCAATTCATCTGCATCAACTACAGTACCTTCTCTCGATTTCATTCTTCCTGTTGGTAAATTCACCATTCCGTAAGATAAATGCGAACATTCATTTGCAAACGAATAACCTAATTTTTTTAGGATAACAAACAATACCTTGAAGTGGTGATCTTGCTCATTTCCTACCGTATAAATCATCCCGGTTGTCTTAGGATAATCTTTGAATCGCTCTACTGCTGTCCCCACATCTTGAGTCATGTAAACCGAAGTCCCATCTCCTCTCAATAATAATTTATCATCCATTTTCTCATCCGATAAATCACACCATACAGAACCGTCTTCTTTTTTGTACAATACTTTTTTCTGCAATCCTTCTTCTACAATGTCTTTCCCAAGAATGTAAGTATCACTTTCATAATACAATTTATCGAAATCTACTCCCATTGTATTATAAGTAACAGCAAAACCTTCATAAACCCAACCGTTCATTGTTTTCCATAACTCTATTGTTTCTGGGTCATTTTTTTCCCATTTCATTAGCATTTCTTGAGCTTCAATAAGAATTGGAGCTTGCTTTTCTGCTTCTTCTTTGGTTTTTCCTGCCTCTAGTAATTCTGCTATTTCTTCTTTGTATTGTTTATCAAAAGCCACATAATATTTTCCTACTAATTTATCTCCTTTTAGTCCTGAAGAATTTGGTGTTTCTCCGTTTCCTAGTTTCTCCCAAGCCAACATAGATTTACAAATATGAATTCCTCTGTCGTTTATGATTTGAGTTTTCACTACTTCGTGACCGTTTGCTTTCAAGATTTCTGCAACCGAATAACCTAAGAAGTTATTTCTTAAATGACCCAAATGCAATGGCTTGTTTGTATTAGGCGAGGAATACTCTACAATGTAAGCTTTATCAGTAGCAGTGTGTTGTCCGTAACTCTTAGTTTCAAGAATAGAATTGAATTGTTCCAACCAATATTGGGAATCTATTTCTAAGTTTAAAAAACCTTTCACTACATTGAAACCTGTAATCATTGGAATTTCTTTTTGTAAAAATTCTCCAATAAAATTACCGGATTCTACTGGGTTCTTTTTTGTAACCCTCAATAATGGAAACACTACCAATGTCATATCTCCCTCAAATTCAGCTCTTGTTTTCTGTATTTGAATAAGATTCTCAGTCAACTCAGGGTATAATTCCTTTAGTTTATTTCCAATTAATTCTTGCATAAAATAGGTTCGTTATTTTCTTTGCAAATATAAGATTAGTAAAGGAATTTTAAACAATTTATAGGTTTCAAATGTGATAAAAAAGCTTATAAATGAATTTATATAATGCTTATCCTTACTTTTGAAAAACAAAAAACTATGACAGAACAAATTTTAATGATTGTTGCAATACTTATCATTGTATATTTTGTGGTGAGAATGAGTAAAAAAATACCTTCAAAATTAGCTCAAGATGATGAATTGAAACTGACTGAAAAAGAAGAATTAAAATTATCTAAAGAAAGAAAAAAAGCTCTAAACGAAAAAGTTTCTTTTTATAAAAACCTGAATGACAAAGACAAACTGAGTTTTGAAAAAAGAGTTCTAGATTTTTTAAATGAAATAAAAATAACTGGAGTAGATTGTGAGGCCGAAGAATTGGATAGAGTTTTAATTGCAGCTAGTGCAATAATTCCTGTTTTTCAGTTTCCTAATTGGAGTTACAGAAATTTAGACGAAGTATTACTTTATCCTCTTCCTTTTAATGCTCATTTTAGTACCGAAGGAGACGACACAAATATACAGGGAATGGTAGGAAATGGATTTATGAATGGTAAAATGATATTATCCAAAACATCTTTGCGTCAAGGATTTCAGGCAGAATTTGACAAAAAAAATGTAGGAATTCATGAATTTGTTCATTTAATTGATGCGGAAGATGGAGCAATTGATGGAATTCCGAAAGTGCTTATGAAACAACAATTTGTACTTCCTTGGATGAATTTAATTTATAAAAAAATTAATGAAATTGAAAAGGAGAAATCTGATATTAGATTATATGGAGCAACAAACGAAGAAGAATTTCTGGCTGTAGCTTCGGAGTACTTTTTTGAGCATCACGTTCAATTCAAAAAGAAACATCCTGAATTGTTTGAGATTTTATCCTATTTCTATGGTGCCAAATAATTACCTGTAAAGCAAAAGCTTGAAGCTATTTACTTCTTTTCTACTTCCGTAATTTCCTTCGTAAACAACCATGTAAATTCCTGAGCTTACATGCTTGTCTAAGAAGTTTTTTCCGTTCCAAAAGAAATTTGGATTGTCCGATTCAAAAACTAAATTTCCCATGAGATCATAAATTTTTGTTTGGGTGATTTCTAAACATTCATTCGCTTCATTTTTCAATCTAAAAACATCTTCTATTCCATCTCCATTAGGAGAAAATGAATTTGGAGTATAAATGCTCGATTCTGGTCCTTCAAAATTTATTGTAAGTTGAATATTTGCTGTATCCGTCATTCCGCATCTATCTAATATTGCCTTGGCATCAACAAAATACTTATCTCCTTCTCGCAACTCACAATCTGCTAGTTCCCAACAAAATCTTGCGCCAACTTTTCCTCTATTTGCAAAAAACTGTGTAGAAGAAGTTTGTATCACTTCCACATCATTTGTTGTTTCTATATTTTCAAAAAAAGCATTTTTCCATTCAAAATCATATTTCCCATTCGCATTAGAATCTGGCAAACTTACTTTTGCGCCATTACTAAATGCAGTAGAACTAAAATTAAGGTATAACTCAGAGTTATAATTACTACTTGCAACAATATCAAAACAGTTTTTCTTCCCTAATTCAAACTCATAGCTTGATGGTATATTCTCAAAATAAACTGGAATTCCAAAATTACAATTCAAACTAGACGCAACAAAAGTCCTTGTTACTTCTCCAAGTTTAATTCCATTTCTATACTCTTCGCATATTACTGATATAGAAAAAATTCCCAATTGTGCAGGACGAGCTAAAACTATTCCTGTAGTAGAATCTATTTCACAAGTACTTCCTGGGCCCAACATATTATTCATATCGAAACCAGATTTATAAGTTGATACGACAAATGGTTTTGAGCCAGTAATTGAGAAATCCTTGTAAGGAGTAATTAAAGAATAAACCAAACTATCCCTATCTATATCTCTACAAGAGAAATCTAATTCTTTTTCATATCCAATACAAAAATAAGGTGAGCTCCCAATGGGATTAAACTTAGGAGATTGATTTTTATCTGAAAGTAATGGATTTGGAAACTGAGCATAAAAAAGTTGCGAATTTGAACCTTGAAAATTACCTTCAAAACTCTTGCAACACACTTTCCAAGTAATGTAATATCCATTGGGATTTGGCGGTAAAATAACCAAAGAAGAATAGTAAACTACTTGCAAACAAATACCTGGTGGAGTGTAACAAGAGTCACCAATTACAATATTCTTGACAGAATCTATAGAAACACTTGAAAATGATTGTACTAAACTATGGCTAGAATTATCAAAAATTCTTGCCAAAGAAGAGTTAGCACTAGAATCTATTTTTTGTGGAGAAGCTCCTGTGCAATATTTATATAATCTAAATTTTACTAAAAAAGTACTGTCGTCAATTTGGCTTACAGCTAAATCTCCGCCAGCAATATTTATAGATTTCCCTTCTTTTGATAAAAAAGTAAGTAAAATAATTAAAAGCAGTAATTTATTGATAATTGGTGTTTTATATTTATAATATTGAATATACCAATAATTTTAGATTATTAAATATATGAAACTCTCAACCTATTAGATTTTTTCATGAATGCATCCTTTTTATTCATAAAAAAATCCACTTCAGTAGGTGCTGAAGTGGATTCGTAATTTTTATTATTTATCTAAAGAGAGTAAGAGGGAAATTTTGTGTCACTTCTTTGCCGCTATAATATCCGCTAACTACTACAAAATAGCTTCCTGCTGACAATTCTTTTCCGTTTTTATCATTTCCATTCCACTCAAATAATGGATCGTCCGATTCGAATACTAATTGCCCCCATCTGTTATAAATCCCTACAGTAAGCACATCATAACACCTGTCGTAAGCCGATTTTTTGAAGTGAAAATTATCGTTTACTCCATCTCCATTTGGTGAAAACACATTTGACACAATGTGATCGGTTTTAGGATTTTCTATCACTATTTTTATTATTTTCTCTACAGAATCTATTGAGCCATCACACCCCAAAGAATAACCAAACATATTGAATTTAAATGTATCAATGGATAATACTTCACAGTCGTCAATTGTCCAACAAAAACGTACTCCAATTTTCCCTATTCCTTCAAATTTTGTTGCTGTCAATTTCTTTACATTTACATTAGTAATAGAATCTTTTCCTCCTGGTATAGGGTTAGTCCAAGAAAAATCATACAAACCTGACGTATTTGGTGTCGGTAATGAAACAGTTGCACCATAAGCAAATGCATTTGAAGTTACATCTATAAAAAAAGTATCTTCTGGATCTTTATCAAAAGCTGCTACATCAAAACAATGAGTTTCATCAAACTTCAAGACTTTAATTTCTTCAAAATCATAATAACTAGGCAATTCATTTGTGTTACAATTAAGTGACGCATATTGAAGATCTCTTACCGTTTCTCCTATTTGCACCCCATTTCTGTATTCACTTACTTTTACTGATATGACAAAAACACCTAATCTTGAAGGACGCGCCATTACACAACCAGAAGTTGGATCTGGAATAAAACATCTACTTCCAGGGCCAAGAACAGAAGGTAAACCATATCCTCCAGGTGCCCAAGTTGAATAATTTGGAGTACATCCTGTAAATGTATTGATAGGATTAACCAATTCGTACCTCAAGCTATCGCCATCAGTATCAAGACAAGTAAAATCTATACACTTAATTTCATTAACACAAAAATATCCATCTCTTGGGTAATCTACAAAAGTAGGCGTACTATTTCCTCCTGCCAAAGCTGGGTCAGGAATCTTAGTATACAAACCTAGACTTCCTCCTGCTAAGTTATCAACTGCATTTCTACAACATAATGACCAAGTAGCAATGTATCCATTTGGATTATTGAGTAAGGTGGTTATTGTTCCTGTGTATTCATGTTGTTCTACACATAAACCTGGTGGAGTATAGCAATCGTCTCCAAAGGGAATGTTGAATTGGTTTATTCTTGTTACTGTTACAGTTGAAGAACTAGCGCAAGTAACTTGATCTCTAACTTGTATAGTATATGACGGACCTAAACCAGCCCCAGTACAATACCTAAACAATCGCATAGATACAGTATAACTGTTTGCTCCTGTTTGTACAAATCGAATATCACCTCCTACTGCGTGTGATGATTTTACTGAGAAATTTACACCTCCTAGAATCAGAATTATTAGAATTAACTTTTTCATAGCTTATTGGTTTTTTAATTATTTATACCCTAAAATTAAGCTCTGATTAGCATTGTAAGTGAGTAAGTTCACGAAACACTCATTTTTTTTTATAAAATGAAAATGAAATTCTTTTCATGAAAAAAAACATACATTTCATAAAAAAAAATAAAAGAACAAAAAAAAGGCCCCCTGTTTCCAGAGAGCCTTAATAAAACTATGTGTTATTTTCTATCTAAAGAGTGTTAGAGGGAAATTCTGAGTTACTTCTTCTCCTCCGTAGTAACCTTGTAGGATTACGAAATAAGAACCAGCCGATAATGGATTTCCACTTTCGTCATTTCCATCCCATTCGAATTTAGCATCTTGAGATTCGTATACTAATTGTCCCCATCTGTTATAAACTCTAATATTAAGTGCATCATAACATCTGTCATAAGCATCTTTCTTTAGGAAAAATAAATCGTTTACTCCATCTCCATTTGGAGAAAATACATTAGGAACGTTATAATCATAATCTGATCTTAAAACAGGTATAGAAATTCTCTTCTTTACAGAATCAATAGACGCATCACATCCAATTGAGAATCCTAATGCCTCGACATAAAAACTATCTACTGTTAATAATTCACAGTTATCAAGATTCCAGCAAAAACGTACACCAACCGTTCCAATTCCTTGGAAATTTGTGGCTGTTAACTTAGTAACGTTCACATTGTTTACAGTATCAAATCCTGATGTTGTCGATGTGTCTGTCCATCTAAAATCATATAACCCAGATGAATTTGCTGTTGGTAAAGAAGCTGTTGCTCCAAAAGCATAAGCATTTGAAAGTACTGAGATATAGAATGTATCTTCTGGATCATTATCAATTGCTACGATATCAAAACATCCTTGATCATCAAAGTTAAAGGCTTGTAATGTCGGGAAATTTGCAAAACTTGGCAATGTATTATAGTTACAGTTAAGTGCAGAATATTGGATATCTCTTACAACTTCTCCAATTTTCACTCCTCCTCTAAACTCTTCACATTTTACGGCTACTACATACAATCCTAATTGTGCTGGTCTTGCAGTAACAAATCCTGTTGCTGGATTAATTGTACACATACTTCCTGGCCCAAGGATATTTAATATATTAAATCCTGCATTGAATGCAGTTAAAGTAAAAGGTCTTGTACCACCTCCAGATGTAGCATTAAAAGGATTAATCAAAGAATACCTTAAACTATCTCCATCTGTATCACTACAAGAAAAATCAATTTGCTTTACATTTCCAATACAGAAATATCCATCTCTTGGATACGGAACAAATTCAGGACTACTATTTCCTCCAGCAAGTGCTGGGTCAGGAATCTGTGCATAAAGTAAATTACCCGAACTGGCAACATTTACTAAAGGACCATTTCTACAACAAGTTGTCCAAGTTACATAGTATCCGTTTGGATTATTAGGTAATGTTACTGTACCTGAATAATAATGCTCTTCCACACATAAACCTGGCGGAACATAGCAATCATCTCCAAAAGTAATAGTTACTGTACTATCTTTATTGGCAGTAAAAGTTGTTACTGAAGCATTAGTTACATTATCTAATACTCTAGCACTATTTATAGTTGCTGGAGCACTAATTCCTGAACAGTATCTAAAAAATCTAAATACAACAGTAAATTGATTAGCTCCTGTCTGAACAAATCTTGTATCTCCTCCTACTCCATGAGACGCTTGTGAAGTGAAAGAAAAAACACTTACTAAGGTTAGTAATAATAATATTTTTTTCATTGTTTTGTTTTTTTTCTAAATATATAAAATGCGATTGATTATTTACACCTCTTATTCTACTTATTTATTGTTTTCTTCATGAAACTATGCTTTTTTTTCATGAACGATTCAAAATTCTTCTTAACCTAGAAAATATTCACTTCTCTTTCTAAGGTGATTTGGAAATTTTTTAATACAGATTTCATTATTAATGAAGATAAATCATAAATATCTTTCCCCTCACTTTCTCCATAATTGACAAGAACCAGAGCTTGGTTTTTATGAACTCCATAATCGCCCTTTCTTGTCCCTTTCCACCCCAGGTAATCTATTAACCAACCTGCTGCAATTTTCATCTCTCCGCTAGGTAATTTATAATAAGACATTTGTGGAAACCTTAGCTTCAAATCTTCAAATTGTTCTGCAGAAATTACTGGGTTTTTGAAAAAACTTCCTGCGTTTCCTATTTTTTTTGGATCAGGTAATTTCCTTTGTCTAATATTAATTACTGCATCACTTATGGCTTTAATAGTAATGTTTTCGACTTTCATCTTCTTTAACTCACTCCCTATCGCTCCATAAGAGACATTAAAGGTTGGTGTTTTATATAATTTAAAAACAACAGAAGTAATAATAAATTCGTTTTTTTGACTGTTTTTAAATACACTTTCTCTGTAACCAAAATTACATTCTTCTTTGTCGAACACTCTAAGTTTTCCTGTTTTTATTTCTATCGCTTCTAGACTATGAAATACATCTTTAATTTCTACACCATATGCACCTATATTTTGCATAGGGCTAGCTCCAACATTTCCAGGGATTAGTGATAAATTTTCTACTCCAGCAAAGTCATTGTCGACACAATACATTACAAATTCATGCCAGTTTTCTCCAGCTCCTGACCTTATTAAAACTTCGCTATCATTCTCTTCCTCTATAGAAATTCCTTTTATATTATTTTTCAATACCAAACCCTCAAAATTTTTGGTAAATAATAGATTACTTCCTCCACCCAAAATTAATAGCTCTTCTTCCATTAATTTTTTATCACTCAACACGCTTTTTAATTCTTTTAAATCAGAAAATTGAGTAAAATACTTGGCTAAAACGGGTACACCAAAAGTGGTATACTTCTTGATAGATTTATTCTTTTCGATGGCAATCAAATTTTTTGTATTTTTAAGGATTGAACAAAAATACTACTTTTTTTTGGCTATTTATAGCATCTATTAAAGTATCCAAACGTATTTTTATCACATATAAATAACTTTTATGATAAAAAGTATAACATATAAATTTCTAATTACTCTTATGAGTTTGATTTTTAGTTTATTAACTTTTTCTCAAGATAGTAATGAAAAACCCTCTAAACGTTATTTTTTTAAACAAAATAAAGGTCAATGGAATTCTAAAATCCAATTTAAAGCCGAATTAAATGATGGAGCTATGTTTCTTGAGAATCAAGGGATAACTTATCATTTTGAAGACAAAACATTTATAAGAGAGTCTCACCTATCAAAAAGACCGATAAAAGAGCCAACTAGTAAAAAAGGACATGTTGTAAGAGTTAATTTTAAAGGATCTAACCAAAATCCTTTAATTTCTTCTACAAGAAAATCACCTTACTATGAAAACTATTTCCTTGGAAATGATAAATCCAAATGGGCTTCAGAAGTGAGAGTTTTTAATGAAGTAACCTATTCCAATGTTTATTCCAACATTGATTTCAAGATATATGAATCGTATTCCAACATGAAATATGATTTCATTGTTTCCCCAGGAGGAAATTACAAAAATATTGAAATAGAATACAAAGGAGCGGATGATTTATATATTGAAAATGGGGTGTTGTATGTAAAAACAACAATAACTGATATTATTGAGAATAAACCCTATGCTTATCAAATTATAGATGGAGAAAAGATTAAAGTAAAATGTAATTTCAAATTGCAAAAAAATATTTTAAAATTTAGTTTACCAAATGGATATGACAAAACCAAAGAACTAATTATTGACCCCGTCTTAATCTTTAGTTCTTATTCAGGATCTACTGCTGATAATTTTGGATTTACAGCTACATACGATACTTTGGGACAAACTTATGGTGCTGGAATTATTTTCGGAACTGGTTATCCAACTACTATTGGAGCTTATGATAGAACATATAATCCTGGACCAACATCTATAACAACCGTAGATGTTGCAATCAGTAAGTATAATGCAAATGGATCTGTTTTACTTTACTCAACTTATATTGGTGGTTCTGGGGGAGAAGCGCCACATAGCTTAGTAACTAATGATGCGGGAGAATTGTATGTTTTTGGGACAACTGGCTCTAGTAACTACCCTAGAACTTCTGGTTGTTATGACAATACTTTTAGTGGAGGAACTAGCATTAATCCAAATGGCTCTGGAGTTAGCTACAGTTCTGGCTGTGATATTTTTATAACGAAATTTAATGCTAGCGGAACCGGTTTGATTGGCTCTACATTTATTGGAGGAACTGGAAATGACGGCATTAATATTGCTACTGGAATGGCTTTTAATTACGGAGACGAATTTAGAGGAGAAATTATTGTTGACAATTTAAACAATTGCTACATAGCGACTGCAACAAATTCTACTAATTTTCCTGTTGTAGGGGGTATGGGAAATCAAGGCGGGGGATCTGATGCTGTTGTGTTTAAATTTAATCCTACACTTACTACATTATTATGGAGTACACATTTTGGAGGACTAAGTGATGATGCGGCTTATGGAATTCAACAAGATGCAGCAGGAAATACATTTATAGCTGGAGGAACAAAAAGTACAAATATCGATTCCGCACAAAACACTAATTCTGGAGGTGTGGATGGATTTTTAACTAAATATAGCCCCACAAATAATTTACTTAACTCAAGGTATATAGGAACAAATTTGTATGACCAGTGCTTTTTTGTGCAATTAGATATTTCAGACTCTGTATATACTTATGGACAGTCTTTAGGAACTATGCCAGTAACAACAGGAAAATATTCCAATCTTGGAAGTCATCAATTTATTCAAAAGTACAGTAACAATCTTGCAACTCTTGAATTCAGTACAATTTTTGGTTCTTCCAGTACAACTATAAATATTTCTCCTTCAGCATTTTTAGTAAATGATTGTGGATTAATTTATATGAGTGGTTGGGGAGGAACTGTAAATGGGATTGGATCAACTTCTGGAATGCCAGTTTCTACCGGTACTTCTGCTGCTTATCAACCTACAACTGATGGTAGTGATTTCTATTTGATGGTATTGGAACAAAACGCAGTAGCTCTTAATTACGCAACTTTTTTTGGTGGTACATCTGCAGCTGAACATGTAGATGGGGGAACGAGTAGATTTGATAAAAAAGGGAATGTTTACCAAGCAGTTTGTGCTGGGTGTGGAGGAAATAGTAATTTCCCTTCAACTACAGGTTCTTATTCTACAACAAATGGAAGTTCAAATTGTAACCTTGCCGTTTTTAAATTTAATATTAATGAAATACAAGCAATTGCAAGTATTCCAACTGTAGTGATTTGCTACCCAAATGCTGCTTTCTTTAGTAATAACAGCACCAATGGTAATGCTTATTTATGGGACTTTGGTGACGGAAATATAAGTACAGCTTATGCTCCCACTCATTTTTACGGAGCGGCAGGAACCTATACTGTAACTTTATTAGTTTATGATTCTACAGGCTGTATAAAGCCTGATTCATCTACTATAATAATTAATGTATTTGACCCTGCAGCAGCTTTGACTACATCAGATACTGCAATTTGTCCAAATACTTCAGTGCAACTATTTGCAACCGGAGGAACATCTTATTTATGGAGCCCTTCTGCTACTTTGAGTAACGACACCATTGCAAATCCTATTGCTACACCAACTGGACCTACAACCTACAGAGTTATTGTGTCAAATATTTGCGGGATAGATACAAATTATATAAATGTCACTTTCAATTCTATAGTTACCAAAACAAGTAACGACACAACAGTATGCTCGGGTGATACAGTTCTATTATTTGCTTCGGGTGGTGGCACTTATAGTTGGAGTCCTTCTGCTACGGTTTTAAATTCTACTTCTTCTACACCTTCAATTTTTCCAACTGCAACCACAAATTATTATGTAAATATTTTGACGCCAGAAGGATGTAATGCGATTGATTCTGTTTTAATTACAGTAATAGACATTCCAAATCCAGTTCTTTCAGATGATAACTCTATTTGTTATGGAGACCAAATCATTCTTAATGCCTCTGGGGCAGATTCTTATTTATGGACACCAAGTATTTCACTTTCTACAAATACGGGAACAACAGTTACAGCAAATCCGGCAAATACAACTACATATTACGTAGGTTTTACAAATCAATGTGCAACATTGATTGATAGTGTTACGGTTATAGTTGTGGTTCCTCAAGCATTTTCTTCACCTGATGACACAATTTGTTTTAATAAATCTGTTGTGATTTGGGCATCCGGAGGTATTTCTTATTCTTGGTCTCCAATCGCCTATGTAACTCAACCCACAAATGACACTACGGAAGTAAACCCTCTTATTCCAACAGTTTTTAGAGTCATTGTGACTGATGCTATTGGATGTACAGATACTGCTTTTACATCAATTAGCTTTTCTCCAATACCTACCCTTGATGCTGGAAAAAACCAAGTAATAAATTATGGTCAAACAGCATTTTTAAATGCAATTTCATCTGCAGGTACTTTTTCTTGGAATCCTCATTTAACATTGGCGAGCACAATAAATAAATCTACCTCAGCACAACCCAGTAACACGACAACTTATATCGCAAATTTATTGGATGCTTATGGTTGTTCTGTCACAGATTCTGTAACGATTTCACTGGACGGTAGTTTGTACATACCTAATACTTTTAGTCCTAATGGAGATGAATTAAATGATGTTTTTATAATTAATGCTGAAGACATTATTCAATTCGAAATCATGATATTTAATAGATGGGGTGAAATTTTGTATGAATCAAAAGACATAAACAAAGGTTGGGATGGCTCTCATAAAGGTGAGATTTGCAAAATTGACACATACGTTTGGCGAATTGTATATTCAGATGTAAATACTTCTAAAACAGAACTATTTGGTCACGTAAACTTGGTGAAATAATTAAAACTCTATTTCTCTATAGTTGCTGAATAACAAAGCATTATTACTTGAAAACTGGGATCTCTTGTAAATAATTGTAGGTTTTATTCTCAAAATCTATTTCACAAATAAAATGAGTAAGTCCATTCGTTACTATTAAATAAGGGACTTTTAATTCCATATTATAAGTTGCAATTTGTGCAAATGTAGCTTGCGAAATTTTCACTTCAGGAGCTTTGCATTCTATCAATAAAAATGGTGCCGCATTTTTATCATAAATTAAAACGTCAAATCTTTTTACCCTTTCGTTTACTTTGAATTGTTTTTCAACTTTAAAATAATTCTTAGAGTAACTATGATGATTAATTAAAAAATGAATGAAATTTTGCCTCACCCACTCTTCTGGGGTGAGTACAAAATATCCTTTCCGTATTTCATCATAAATGAAATAATTCCCTTCTTTCTTTTGAATCTTTGCCTGATAGTTCGGCAGATTTAATTCCGCTACTTTCAAGTTTGTTAAAAATTAGATAAAGGTTTATTCTTAGGGTGCTTCACTTCATATTTTAGTTTATGAATTTTAGTTTCACCAGCTTTAAGCGTATATTTCCAAGTTAATTTTCCGGTTATATCTTTTTTCTTTGCACCTGAAATATCTTTAATTATAATCTCAATTTTCTCGTTACTGGTTGTAGGAACTTGATCTTCTAAAATGATTTCAATGTCTTTTGATTTGTTGTTCTTAACAGTAATCTGGATTCCCATTTCTACTTTCTTATTACCTCCCAAAATTGAATTTCTAGCTAGATCTTTTATCTTTTCTCTTTTTGCTACAATTCTCTTGTCTTTACCAAGAACTAAACTCATGGTATCAGAAATTGCATTTGGGTTTATCATTGTTGTTCCTACAAAAGTTCCTTCTAAAAATAAATTGGCAGCTCCTGGCAACAAGTTATATTGTTCCCAATCGTCAATGTGAGCAATTAAAAATACATCACAACTGTATTTTGGAGCAGCATAATAAACGTAATCTACATCAAAATTGTAATCTTCTAAAGTTACTACAGCTTTACCATTTGCACCTTTTATAGAATAAGGTTTAGAGATATTAAACTCACGATTCACCATGTTGTCAGTAGCTGTTGTATAACTCGCTCCCGATTTTGAGTCATACCTTTTTTCTTGTGCTGGTGCGTAAGCGCTATTCAATTGGCGATTAGAAATTGAACCTTGATTGTAGGACAATGATTTAAACTTTTTGACATCACTTTGGAACCTCAACACCCACGGATGAATTATTGGTAAAACTCCATAATTCATAGGGTTACTTGTAGATAAAGTTAACTGAACCTGGTTCCAATCTACTTGTGAGTTTTGGTGAATAGATGCTTTGCAAATCGCATTTACTTTGCTTCCTATTCCCTCCGATTTAATTTCGTAGAACGGAGTCCAACCAATGTTGTTAACCATATAAATTAATTTTAAATAAACTGTTTGAGCTTTTTCAGAAAAAACTGTTACAAACAAAGAGTTAGCTCTGTTTTTATACCCTAATTCTTTTAGCGTTACATTAATTTTTCTAGATTGCTCTCTCAATTCAGTTACTCTAATGTTTTCATCATACACCAAGGAATCAATTTTTCCTAGGTTATTTCTGTAAAATTCAGCCATATCGAGCATGTTATCCAAATTGAAGCCGCTATTTACTCCATTTGCACTTTTGTTGTACAAAATCATGTTTTTCTCTGCATTCAAATTCTGAACATTCAATCTTCCCAACTGCTCTTCTCTTTTCAAAAAATCTAGACTATCCAATAATTTTCTTATTGCAAAAGATTGAGACTCTTTTTTGGTGTTGGTCATTTGAAAATAATTGGCAATAATTGTAATTCCATTAGTTCCTGAAATTTGTACCGAATTATTATCTATACTAGACTCTAATCCAGTAAACTGAACTAAATTATCGCCTTGTATTAATTTTACGGATTCTACTCTATTTATTTGTGCTTTGTTAGAAAACAAAGTAGCTTCCTTTACTCGAGATGTAATTTCTGTTTGTGAAAATGAAAATTGCGCAAGGGCTAAAAGAAAAATTAACGAAAGTTTTAAGTGTTTCATAAGGTTATTTTGAATTTATTTCTTGATTTTTATAAAAGTAAAAATAGTTAGGTGATATTGAATAGCTCTTAACGATTATTAACAAACAATATTTCAACAGTATGAAAAAGCCTCTAATATTAGTAACCAATGATGATGGGATAA